>Ga0115849_10016_pt1 | contig 20527 bp, 17 predicted proteins | sample InSIn3SAF170_FD_83863 | JGI IMG/M metagenome (GOLD analysis project Ga0115849, IMG submission 83863) | reverse complement strand
AGGGAGGTTTTATTTTAGTGCGATTTTATTTCAAGCAGTTGTGATTTTATATTCAAACAAGTGTGTAATTTTATTTAGAAGAAAAAGTGTTGTTTTGATTTCCTTTAAAAGTTAAGTGTGGATTTTTAAAACAAGCATGGCATTCATTTCTAGAAGAATGTAATCTTTCTTTTAATAATAAGCAATGGAACCAATCTCATAACTATTAGAAAAACATGTGCATTTTTGTATTTCAACTTAACTTAGAAATTGTATGAGTGACAAAGACTCCTAGCACATACATTGCACATACATTTCATCAGTTTACTAGCCTTGGTTGATAATTCATGTAAGTAATTTAACAATAAATTAAATTATCAAACAACTATATAGAGAAAATTATAAAAATCAATTGTCCTTTATTTGAATATTGTCCTTTGAATCTCTGGAAAATAAGCATTCAAAAAATCCAATACAAAGATGTATGATGACACATTTGTTTGGTAAATCCCTTGGGACACACATGTATTTTCTACATATTTGGGAAATGAATTTTGGGCATGCATGACAAATATCCAATAAGGCACTCTCATGAGTTTGCAATAATTCTTAAGATAAGGTGATTTTAAATAAATTTTAAAAAGATAATTCAAATATATGTAATGAGATAAAGAGCAATAATAATTATATGCAAGTTAAAGGATGCTATGAACAAAAACAAGCATGATATTCCTCAAGTCTAGGAGGAATTGCAATGGAAAATGTAGGAATATTGCAAGAACAACATAGATATTGTTGAGGGCATCTAAGAAGTACAAATTTGTATCTTCTGGAAGAGGAAGTGGAGCTAGAAAAGAAACCATTAAAATATGCACAGATTTGTATCTTTTGAAAGAGGAAATGGAGGTAGAAAAGAAACCATTAAACTAATAAAGTATAGATCCTGATTTTGATGTGGAAGGAAACAAGTTTTATCAAAACTATATAATAGCTATAAGGGGTTAAATTCATTGTTTTATTATTAGCACAAAATTTGATTGGTTAATTTAGAAATTTAAGATATTTTACTCTACTATTCTAAGATCACAACAAACATCTAGATATAAAAGCAAAAATCTACTTGAATATAAAAATAAACATTTAGATATGAGTATAATTCCATTGGAAAAAAGAGGGAGAGAGAGAAGGTACATATATGTGGTATAATCATTGAGTAGTCTATAAAAACTAGTAATAAGGAGCTTGGCTAGAGTGTGATAAAGGAAAGTAAATAATATCAATGAATAAAAGTAGGGTGATCAAAGAAGAAAAATGAAGAAAAATGGAATATTGAAAAAACATATCATGCGATTAACCAACAAGAACCATTCACAACTCAAAGCAAAAAATATTGCTAACATATAGATTGTATACATGCATGGAAGAAAGTGAAATCCCAAGAAGCATTATTATAATTTCAATTCGGATGTTAAAAACCTATAAGTACCTAGAAATGAGATTTCAATAAATAACTACCATCCAACTTTGTTAAATTTCCAATCTCCAATCTACAAACCCTAAAGAAAACTCCAAAGATTCTAAAAAGTCTAAGTTTATGGGACATTTAGCTCAAAAACATTGTTGTTAGCCCCAGCATACATTGTATCCTTAACCACCCATGTTCAGCACATGTTTCATGCTAGTTCACCAGCGTCGTTCAACACTTGTTGCTCCCTTTTGTAAGTGAGATGATTCTAGAAATTCAGGGAAAATAAAAAATATTTATGAAGCTTCCTCTTTCAGAAGCTTCCAAGGTAGTTTTAACCATTTACCATGGATAAAGAACTCAAATACTATCTTAGATACCTTATCTCTTATCCCTTCATCTCATCTTGCCCTCTTAAGTGGATCTCAAACCTAGATTGGTAATTGGATAAGAATTCCCAAACTACCACACTCTCCTATAACTTCAGTGCCTCCCATAAGGTTTGGGTTGGCTTTTGGAGATTGCTAGTGCCCTCGTGTTGTTGCTTTGAACTTAAATAAGTTATCACATTCATGCAGTAGGTTTGGTGTTGAGGTATGCTTTGTCACAAGGAAGGACAAGTCAACTTGGGGAGTCATCTACAAGATCAGCTTCTCTCTCCTATATTTATCAACACAAAGAGCATCTTGTTTTCCTATATGTGTTATGTTATGTTTGCACTCATGTATTTCAATGCCATGCTGATTCATTGAATAAAGACATTATATTATGTTGCGTGGATGTTGTGGATCCTTTTCTTGTTTTAGTCCTGTGTGTGGGTTTTGATTATAGCACTTGGATTTAGAGTTTGAGTTTACAAGCAAGCAGGAAAGGAAGATTTGCTATAGATTCGAGGTAGGCTTCTTTCAGATACTCTAATTTCTCTAACAAAAACTTCATTTTTTTTGTCTTATTTTGTTCTAGAGCATTCCACGAGATCTAGGGAATTAACCTTTGTCCGCAATCATGAAAATTTCGCATAACAAATTGGCGACTATAGTGGGGATCAATATTTTCCCCTAGTGGTTTCCTTGACCTTAGCACTTTTCACCTCTCAAAGAAACCTTAAATGACCCATTCATACATTGATTTACCTTAGGAAAACACATTTTTTAGCTTGATTGGGTTTCTTGTGTCGTGTTTTGACCGAAACTGGGCCAACGCATCCCCTATTCTGAGACAGAGCGCTTTAGCGCACCTGGTCCTTCTTTGTGCTTGCTCTGTAGCGCACCTGGTCCTTCTTTGTGCTTGCTCTGTAGCGCACTAGTGTCTATTCTTCACTTGCATTGATTCCTGTAGGATACAAAAATTTGCATTCCTTGGTCTTTCTCTTCATTCTACTTTGGTTCAGAAAAATTTTCCTTATGTCTGTGAGTTTGTATGTGTGAAATTGTGTGTTTTTTCTTTCATTGTTGCAATGTGTATGAGTGTTAATCACCTCTGAGTATCATCACCTTTTTTATAAGATTTTGTTTTGTTCTTTATTTATTCTTGTCAATTTGGGTTTGTATGCATAGATTGATTGTAGAATTTGCAAATTAACTTTTACGTTACAATTAAAGTCTGTGTGGTTTCTTTTCGTCAACAATCAAGTTTCATTCATATGTTTCTTTTCATTTGAAACATTAAAAGAAAAGAAAAGAAAAACAATTATTTTCATTGCATAAAGGGCTTTGATTTTGATTGGAATAGTGGATTTGAGGAGATCAATTGTTGCATCACTTGTTTGTTGCATTCTTGATTGATTTCTTCCTCCCCTACTTAGTTAGGTCTTTCATTGTTAAAAGTAAAATGAACAGAGTTATTTTTTTCATATTAGTTGCATCATAGGTGTGTTCAGGTGACATCGAGTTTTGAGCCTTAAAAACAAAATATAATTCAAGATAAACTCTAAAATTCACTCAATTAACCTACGAAGCATTTTAAGCTTAACACGACACATAGAGGTCTAGGATAGAGATGTGTTTCAATGTCTTTAGACATAGGAGTTGTCATTCTTTTTTGGTGTTACATTCCAGGGGTGATATCTTGTTCCACTTATGTAAGTGTATAGGACTATTCTCCCCGTACCCTCAAGTATATCAGATGGTGCTCCATGCATGATAAGCATATGTGAACAATCTCATCAAACGATTACACATTAGACAACACTACTATGGACTGCGCTTCCACGTACTTACGAGTATATTAAGGAGGTCCCCATTAGGTTTCTATACCACCATAAGTAACTGGGTTGGTCACCTTGTACAATGTGATACATCGAACACAACATTTGGGGAAATTGCCTACATATATGTAAATCTTTGGTTTATCAAGGTGGTATATTACAGTTCACAGTGACTTGGTAATCCTTTTTTCCTAGTTTACACCTTTTTATTTTTATTTTGTGTCTTTAATTTCTAAAATAAATTACTTTGTTGACACCTAATCTTTGGGATTAGGTAAACTGATGTAAATATTGTCAATAGTAAAAATAAAATTAAGTTGGAAGATGAAGAGACATTGGGAGATGAAACCCAATAGTCTCCATATCCTTGTATATATCCATATTCTCCCTTAATGCAAATCAATTCATTCATGGAGTCACTCCTAGACTGACATGGTATTAGAGCCATCTCCCAAATTATCTTTTTCTATTGTAACTCCTACCATTTTCCTCAATTTTGCTGCCACTCTTTTTCATCTTTGATTCTACTGCTCAGACCTATCCTTGCTAATTTTGGAAGGTTGTACAAGTAACACTAAGTTGTCATATATGTGTACGTTTATCATTGAACAACCTCTACGTCCATTGAATCATCCATCCTTGCTGCAAATTGAGACTTGGTTGCTTAGAGTGGTGGTGATTCCCAAGTGGTGTTGTTGTGGAAGCGTGGGCTGGAATACAAGCTCAAGAGATAACTTTTCATTGTCTTTGCTGGAAGATCGCTATGGAAGGTTGTGGCTTGACATGGTCCAACATATGAACTATGCATTTGGAGTGTATATGTGGTTTTTAATGGTGCAAATAAGTTGAATGTTTCATTGTAATGTTTGCTTGGATTGTGTTGCACTCTGTGAAGGATGACTGGATTGTATGACCGTTGGTCCAACATTAAACCTATCACTCAAACAAAAGTGTTAAACACAACAATAGAAAAGACAGGATATATGAAATATCAGCCTTGAATGCATATATTATTCACAATTATACATATTTATACAAGTTTAGTGACCCTTCGTTTCATATTCTAAGTGGTCTCTTAGAATTTTTTTTTACATATGTCTTTTTTAATACCACTTTTCCTCACACCCCCCCCCCACCCCCCCCGGCAGATGGTCCCCCAACCCCCCCCCCCCCCCCCCCCCCCCCCCCCCCCCCAATCTGAAAGGGTATGTATGAGTCTAAGAAGAGAGATGTAATACAAAAATGTGCAAAAATGCATGGTAGCACTAGGTTGAATGTGCTCTCTAAAATGCTAGTATAATGTGGTAGTTTAAGGACGAAAACCAACACTAGAACCCTTAGTGTAGTTCCGGAAACTCTTACAAATCTAGAAAGAAGTTGAAATCTTCTACTAGAGGAAGTTTCCCTAATTCTTTGGAGATGGATACCTTCAACCTATAAAAGGGAGGTCTACAACCTACATAAAAAGGGAGAACCTCAACTTGAAAAGGGAGGTCTTAACCTGCGGTGGTTTAAGGATGACCACCAACTTTGGAATGCTTAATGCAATTCCTGGAACTCTTCCAAATCTTGCAAGAAGTTGAGGTCTTCTACTAGAGGAAGTGATCCTTACTGCTTTGAAGAGGGAGACCTTCAACCTGGAAAGGTCCAGGTCTCAACCCTGCATAGATGGTTTAAGGCTAACCACCAACCAAAGGAATGCTCAGGGGCTTCTATATCTCTAGCTACAACTTTGAATCTAGTATGGTAGGTCATGGCTCAGGCTCACTTGATGTGGCTTTGAAAACTTTATATGACCATCACTTCCCCCCCTGTCAGATACAAGATGAGAAGATGGAGAAAACTCAACTGCAATACTACTCAATACTATAGAACAAATTATGTCATACAACTAAAATATCTTCTTGCATGTTGAAGCCCATTGCCAAGAAGTGATCCATCAAAGGTGAATCTTTGTTCTTGTAGGAAGCTTGTTTCTAATCCATTTGTTTCAAGAATGAGTGGTTTTATAACAGTTCTCACAAGGATGAAGATCAAAACATTGATCGTTCATATGGCCAACTCGGTCACAATGTTGGAATTTAAAAATATGGTGTGGTTGTTGTGGAAGAGGACCAGAATCTGGAACAGCTAAAGGGGAACTGTCATGAAGAAATCCAACACTATCGAACTGGATGGGCTTTGAGTAATCTGGATTATGAGATGATACATCCTTATCATATCCAAGGCTAGTTCTATGCTTATTATGGAGAAGATCTTCCCAAGGTTTGATGATGAGCTTGGGAAGTGTATGTTGAATTTTTTCTTCTTTCTGCAAATTTACTCGTTCATTGGGAATATGATGGGATTCAACCTCAACATTCGTGATTTTACCACTTTCTAGCAGCTAATGAGACTCTGTCTTGAACTCAAATAGGGGATTTTTCTAAGGAAAAAACAAGTTTGTTGATCAATGTTTGTCATTGATGTCAACCCAAGTAGCACACGGGGCTACCACAATCGTGAATGAGAATTTTGACTTGACAACTTACTCTATTATGAGTTGAGGATATTCTGTATATATTCTACTCATCGAGATGTTTCTGTTGATGTATGGCACGCCACGTAATTCTTCACAGTTTGAGAGATATTCATGTTTGAAGTTAGTAACCCCAGTTAGTGGGATAAAACCCTATGGGGTTGTGGCATGACACTCATAATTGGTTGTGGTAATTGAATATTCAATAATTAATAATTAAAAAAAATCTCCTAAAATCCCTTCAGCGTTCACTTGTTGAGGACCCTCTCAATTCAAGACATTCATATAAATAATGACCCTCATATCCTCCTCTAGTAGGGATTTTGTGGTTTCAAACAGGTCATCATGGAAGTTTCACTATAAATTTTGTTTACGAAGCTTCAGAAGCTAAAATTAAAACCCATTTGAGTAGAAATCTTGGTTAACCTTGTGACCGAATTTCAGATCTTGGTTCTCTATAGTTTCAAAGATATGATATGAGGAGTTTAGGGATTTTGTAGGCTCCCGAATTCCATGTAAAACATGTGACGTTGGGAAACACGTCATAACTTTCTCTCTGAGCATTGGATTCAAATTTCATAAATAGTGACAGAAAGAGGACAAAATTTAGTTTGTTGGGTATCTTTTTCAGGGTCGAAGTTTGCAACAGTAACACATGACACTTCATACAGGGTCACTCTATTGAGACATTATATAATTAGGTCATCGTGGGAGATTGAGCATAACTCTTTCTTGAAGAATCCAATATTAATCAGACCCATGGGGTTGGAAATAGGACTCAGAGGGCTACCACGGAATGAAATTTCAAACCTTGGAGATCCAAAATTACATAGATAAAATAGATTCAATATCAAACTCCTAGAAGGCAAGAAAAAACATGCATTCAAGGATCACACATCAACAGTCAAGGGTAAGTCTCCTGCAACAAGGTATGCATGATTAGTGTTTACATTTGAATTTTGAGTATCATCACTGACATATGTTTTTGAAGGAAAACATAAGTATATATAGGGTCCGGTTATATCTCTATGTCTCTATATGTCACATTAAGTTTTGATACCACATTTCGGATGTCCTATTCTTTACACCAAGTTTGCTAAATCTATATGATGTTGTAAGTTCATGTTACTTGCCTTGTCATAGTTGATAGAATGGTCTCTTTTATTGTACTTAGAACTTGGTCCATCACAAGTCTAGGGTTTGTCATCAATTTTTATTGTATATATCTTTAGGTCAGTTTTGGATGTATTCTTGCATAGACTGCAAGCCTATATCAAGAGAGGGAGTCGTTGTCTATTGCTGCAACAAGTCAAAAAAAGAAGTGGAAATCACACTTCAGGTACGCATTGTAATTTTAATTTGTATTTATTCATTATTATGCACTTACATGTGTTTTGCAGGCAGAGGTAAGTTGAAGGGTATATTGTTTTGTTCTGGGATTGGTTTCACCAGGCAAAGTTTGCATGTAGGTAGAAGAAGATTCAAGTACAACTTCAAGAAATAATTCAAGAGAAGAAGTATCAGATCAAAGGAAGCATTGCAGAGGGACATCTTTGAAGACATGACAACCATCTAGATATCACGAAGTATTGCTAAGGCCAAGAGTCATCATTGTAAAGTTGTAAAAGAGTCATTTATAAAAGAGTCATCATTGGAAAAGAGTCATTTGTAAAAGAGTCATCATTGTAAAGTTGTAAAAGAGTCATTTGTAAAAGAGTCGTCATTGTAAATATTGTAAAAGAGTCATTTGTGAAAGAGTCAGTATGCCTAGAGTCAAAGAGGCAGCGTTGGAGGTATACAAGTCACTGTTGGGATGATGTGATGGTTGGGTTGCAGGTCATAGAGTGATTGGGTGTTTGGTTAAGTACACGAAAATCATTGTACATCTTATTGTATCATGGATTGTTGTCCCTGATTTGGGAATCCACAATCTTGTCTTATTTCTGTCATTATGAGGTGCTAAGCAGGTGTATGAAGTCGCCTACAGGTTGGGGCCTGTGAACACTTCAGGGGGGTAGGGTTGTGCTAGGGCGAGTTGTGGCTCGCTAGGGTGTTGGGGAATCCATTCAGTTGATTAATAAAGAAACCAGGGTGTTGGGGCGTCCTTCTAGTGGGAGCTGGAGAATAATGTTTTTCTAGAATTCTAGGAAGTTGTTATGTTAGGAAACCAGCTCACAAAAAGATAGAAAATATAGATCAACGCCTTAGAATTCAGCCTCTTCGAGGGGGCAACCTCCTTTACATTACACAAATGAATGATTCTTTGATGATTCAAATGACAAAACCTCCTTTCTATATATAGGAGTCTAAGGAGTCACAATATAACCCAGCCGACCTAACAATAATAATATAAAGGCACAAAAATAACAATAGAGGGATTCTATGGGGCACAGTAATAACAATATGGGGACAATAGGGGCACAACAATATTAATAAGGGATATAAATACAATAGTAATGGGGTAATCACTAGTATTATAGGGACCTAACATGCCCCTCTCCTTCAAAAAAGTGTTGTCCTCAACGCTTGAGTAGTTCTGGATGCTTCTGTATAAAATTCTCATCCTCCCATGTGGAATCTTCAGCGGATAAGTTCTTCCACTTGATGATATACTCCGAAATTGATCAATTTCGTAGCTGTCGAGTTCTTGTTCTGTGACTGCTTCCGGTTCCAATATAATTTTTCCTTCCTTGTCAAGTTTTGGCAATATTGTTTGAAACCTTCTTTAAACATGAAACATGGAAAACTGGGTGCACTCGAGAAGCTGCAAGAAGCTATAATTTATATGCCATAGTACCAATCTTTTGCAACACTTTGTATGGACCGTAATACTTTGGTGATAATTTATTATCCTTCTTAGCTTGCTTGAGGGACATTTGTTTATATGGTTGTAGCCGTAGGAATACCCAATCACCTACATCAAAACTTCTTTTGCTATGATGTTGATCTGCTTGTTGTTTCATTCTATTCAAATTTGTCTTCAAATCTATCTTCAAATCGTCCATCTTAGCTTCCACGCCATTCATCTTAGCTTCCATGCCCTTTATCTTAGATTCCACGCCATTTATCTTAGATTTTGTTAGCTTTTGTGAGAGTGAAATTTGTTGCACTTGGTCTTGTAATTTTGATATATCATGTAGCATTTCTTCCTCTTCTTTATGACTCATGCTAGAGCTTTTAGGTTGCTTACTACGTGTTTGCATTTTATTTCCTCGGGGCATCAGGTACTGATAATAATGCTCTACTATGCCCTTTGAATTCCTTCAAAATAATTTTTCAAACCAAGCTTAAGCAAAAATTTAGAAAAATCTACACGCCTTTTTTCACTTTGTATGAGTTGAATATTGCCTCTGATGTATCTCTGTAATTTAGGATCATCCAGTTCTAAAATTGCGATCTATAGTAGCCCTCTGATCCTCTTTCCAATGCCACTAGTTTGATCCAAATTGGATTCTCCAAGGAAGAGTTATGCCAAATCTCCCACAGTGACCTGATTATAGACTAGTTTAGTAGAGCGAACTTGTACGACATGCCATGTGTCCCTGTTTCGACCTTTGGCTTTGAAAAATATATACAAGAAATTACAGTCCATCCTCTTTCTGTACCATCTTACGAAATTTCAATCCGATGCTTAGAGAGAAAGTTATGATGATTTTCCCTAGGTCACTTGTTTGGAATATAATTCAGGAGTTTGCAAAAGACCAACTTCCTCAGATCATATCTCCGCAAATATAGTGCAAAAAGCTCTGAAATTTGGACCCAAGGTTCAGTGCAATTTTGTCTCAAATGGGTGTTTTTTTTTTTTGCTTCTGAAATGTGGCAGAAAAAAGTTATAGCGAAAATGCCACGATGACCTATTTGGAGCAACGAAACCCTAGAATCCAAAGCTCTAATACTAATTGTTATGAAACCAGCTCACAAAAAGATAGAAAATATAGATCAACGCCTTAGAATTCAGCCTCTTCGAGGGGGAAACTTCCTTTACATTACACAAATGAATGATTCTTTGATGATTCAAATGACAAAACCTCCTTTCTATATATAGGAGTCTAAGGAGTCACAATATAACCTAGCCGACCTAACAATAATAATATAAAGGCACAAAAATAACAATAGAGGGATTCTATGGGGCACAGTAATAACAATATGGGAAAAATAGGGGCACAACAATATTAATAAGGGATATAACTACAATAGTAATGGGGTAATCACTAGTATTATAGGGACCTAACATGTTGCTTTCCTTTCAGTTGGGGCTAAAGATTAAATAATTTATTAGAAAAGCACTCGGTGGTTTTTGACCTGGAGGGGGTTTTCCACCTAAAATTCTTGTGCCTACTGTGTTCTTTTATTTACTGTTATTACTACATAAACATTAATAATAAATGAAGATTAACTAATGCTCTGAAAATATTTAAAAGTGCTAATTGATAAGGAATATTGATTCACCCCCCCAGTATTTCCAACAATTGGTATCATAGCTTGGTTCCTTCAGTAACGACTTAACCGATGGAAGGTAGTTTTCAAAGCATAGAGATGGGAAATTCAAAGAAGCAGCTTACAAGGATTTCAAAGGAAGGTACACGTACAAAAAAATCTGAAGAACATGAGTATTTTGTACCAACCCTTGATTTTGATGCAGAAAATTACTGGATATGGGAATCCAGGATGGAAGTACATTTGCATGCACATGGAATATGGGAATCAATTATTTTTAGAGACACATCTACTGACGAAGCTAAAAGGTACAATTCAAAGGCCATGAATGTAATTTTGAATGTTTTGCTGAATTCTGTGAAAACAAAAGTTGGTCAAGGTTCAACAGCTAAATCTCTTTGGGAAAAGCTTCATAATCTCTATTCAACAAAGCAACCAAGTCAATATGTTATTAAAAAATCATATCCTTCTAATTATGATGAAGAAATGGGAGAAATGAGTAAAAAAAAGTTTCAAAATCAAGTGATCAAGGTGATAAAGGAACTCAAAAGTCAAAAGGAAAAGACAAGACTTTTGGAAGCACAATTGAAGATAACAAAAGAACTCATCAAAGAAAATGAAGAGTTCGATAATATGATTAGCAGTTTTAGCAGGGAAAATTTTAAGAACCCCCCCAAATTTATATATATAATAAATGGGCAAATCTCCATGGTGTATAGGAAAAATGGAAGGTGATTTTATCAATAATATAATATGTATATATAATTTTTTGGCGAATCTCTCACCAGGAATTACGAATATTTTACTCAATCATAAAATCTTGTAAGATCTTGGTGAGTCTTTCACTAAATAATAAAAATTTGTAAGGTCCTAGTGAATCTTAGCATTGTGAACTCTTGGAGAATTTTTTGAAAAAGTATAAAACCATATATGACAAGAGCCACATGGTGGCAATATCACTGTTTTTTTCACATTTCCACGAAATGGAACTTGTTTATAAAATTATAAAAAATCCAACCAAGTCCCTTATAATATGCAGGTAAGCTTATAACAGAGTCTGATACATATACTATGCTTGTCTTCATTCAAGTGTCATAGCTGTTATACTTAACACTGTGAATCACAACTCTCTCAGAACTCAACTCTATAGTGTAATTAGAACCTTTGGAAGTTGAATCTGACAACTCTTTAAAAAGGATTAGTGAAATAGAAGCTTTTGTGAGTGAGCCCACTAATTATCATTGCTAAACAATCAATCCAGACTATGAAGTCTTCCATCTTGATCACAATCGTGCTCACGATCAAGGGAGTGCGACCACCTAGCCTGACATAATGGCCATCATAGCTTCCAATAATCAACAACCACCTTGCAAGGACATCCTAGCTCATGTCTCATGAATTTTATTCATCAATCTTAACTAATATAAATCTTATAAAGATAATATTAGAATCCTCTCCGGATTCACTATTAATACAAGGGTAAAGGAAATTTTCTAGCTCAAGGCACTAGCCAATACCAACTTTGATATTTGTGACCCCTTTGTGGGGATGCACCTACCCTGCCCCGTTGGGTTTCTGCCTTGTAACATAGTTCAAGGATCACAAGACTTTCCAATCTTCCTACTCCATTAGACACACTTTATATGCTATACATAGTGAATGGAAAAGAAGCATTATAGAACACACAATTTCACAGAAGGAAGAAAAATCTTAGCCAGTTCAATATCAAAATCTTAACCACTGATTAATAAAGAATAAAAAGTAGTGTAATGAATTGTTTCGAGTTATTTATTTACAAACTGTAAAGAATGTAGTGGAATGGAAAATATTACTTAGGCAACCCTTCAATATTTTCTACTAATATGTCAGTGCATGTACATAAGAAATTAAGAGCATTGTTGAATACAAAGTTTCCTTTTCTCTTGCCTCCATTTTGACAAATCAGTGTGAAATCATTGTCACTTTGAATCTCCTTTCCTGTGTGGATGTTTTGACAAATCAATGTGAAATCAAAGTCACTTTGAATTTCCTTTCCTACGAGGGATCACATCCACAGTTGATTAGCAAAATATAATCTACTATATATTATGTTCAAGAAACTGAATGCAATCTATAGTGGAAACGAGACCTCAATTCTGATTCTGAATTTGAATATCTCAGGACAACATAAGAGATAAAAATGCATATGGCCTTAGTAGCTAGAAAACAATCACTCCATCATTACAAGACCACCTAGATTTCGGCACTTAATCTAAATAATGGCACTAGTTGTAGTGCTTATTTGCATTAACACCATGGAAAAGCAACAACAATGTTTCAAAGTACACTTACTAGAAAAGTTGTAACGTTCTAAGAATATTTAATGATAGCATCTGAACCTCATAGCTATGGTGGGGAAACTAGGGAACCCAAATATTGGAATATATCTCATACCAAATCTGAGAAAAAAATAAAAAAGGGAAAAAATCAAAATCTATAAATCAAGCAATGAATTGTTTACAAATCAAATACAATTACTTTAACTAACAGTTAAATTGTGGTGATATATTTAAATATTTAGTAAGAGGGTAACTCCAAACCATGGAATATTACCTTTGTCATTACTATCATCCCTCAGTGACTGAGATTACAAATCAATACTTATGGAAAGATTGTAAGAAATTCTGTGAAATAGTAAAGCGTAACCTCTGTTTTCAAGCAACAAAATCAAGACATTGTTACATCAAGAGCCATAATTGATACATAATCAATGAATCAAGTCCTTGTATGGCACAAGCTTGTTTCACAACCTCTGTTTTCTCAATAACAAAATCAAGACATTGTATATGGTTATTGCCAAAAGGAAACTGCGTTCTAATTTGGAAGAGGATCTTATCAAAAGACATGGATTTATTCAAAGCTACAAAGCCTAATGGGTTACTGAAAAATAAGTTGGAATATGGGATCATGATACTTAAATTGAAAAAATATGCTTTCCTTTTAGAAACATTACAGTTATACAATGTTCTTTGAAAGCATTAGAATTGGAAATTGGGCCTTTCTATCAAGACAAATTTTCATTAACAGAATGTACTTTCCTACCTGAAACGTTGTAGATATCCAAGGAAAACTTGAAAAGCATAAGAGAACTTAGCATAATGTACTTTGTTTCCTTCCTTAACATTCTTAAAGAGTTGAGGTTCCCTAAGTCATCAGGTAACTTTCGAAGGAAATGACAGTTAGTAATAGTCCAATTCACAACTGAAGATGTGTCACAAATACGAGGGGGCATCTCCTCCAAATCACAAAAGTGCTCGAGGTTAAAATATAGCATTATTGGAAGCTTAATGATCGACTGGTTGTTATTGAACACAGACATTTTTCCATTCTTCACTAAAAGCTTAAATATAGCTTCTCTAAGTTCTACATGACTTTACTATGCTCTTGAAGTGGGGGCACATGTAGGCTCTCCAAGTGAATAGTCTTAAACTAAGTGAAGATAAGGCTGATAGATCATTCAGCGTGGATCTCTTTAACCCATAATTGAGTACTATGTCTCTCTTGAACCCATAGTTGAATACTATTAGGACTTTCAAATTTTACATGGAACTCAAAAATGTTGGAAGAAATTATTTGCTTCCAAAAAGAGTAAAAATAAAGCCTCTGCTTGAGGACAACTGATGTCACACCACTAACACTTCTCCATGGAATCTATATAGGTAAACCACAAATGAAAAATTCCATTATAATATTGTGTTTATTGAATACACAAATTAAATCATTGCATTTCTTTAAAATATCTTTTGAAATCAAAATTACTAAAATTACATATTGATAACCTAGTGGGTGTAGGATAAAATTCACCCGTGTCATTCACAGAAAGCATGAGAAAAAACCTAATACTATATATAAAACCAAGAAAAATTCAAATTCATCACTTCTAGGGACCTTGTAACCACCTTGTCAATACACAAGTATGTTCATGTTTGCAGTTAGAAAAATTATCCAAATTACAATCTGTTTACTTCAGCATATGTTGGAAAGTTATAAAAGGATGACTAGTGCAATCAATCCATTCCTTTTAGCCCTGGATTTGTTTCAGTTTAAAATAGAAGTATACAAATATACTTGTCGAATGTCTATGCTTTAACCATTCACCTTAAGATGTTTTTACAATATAATTTCCTAAGTCTATTTAATATTTTCATTATCATAAAAACCAACCTATATCCATCTTAACTCCACATCTACCACTCTTAGGGGGATGAAAGCTATTTATCCCTCTGAGCACTTGGTAGACCCAGAATTAAGATGGATCTAAGATGATAGAATTTCCCCTTTAAATAGACTATGCTCACATGAATACCATGGTATTACCATGGGTTATCATAAACTTGGAGCTTAAAAATTACTATTAGTAATTTATAAAAATTAATAAAATTAATAGTTGAATTTTATTTTATTTTTTATTTTAACCAAGCTAAAATGTTTAACATACATTAAATTACAACATCCATTTTTACTCTTGACCCACCAAGCCCCGAGAGGGATCAAATATTTTTTCACTCTATGCTAGTTTGCATATCACGATATTTGATACCTCTCGGGGGTTAGTAGATCCAGAGTAAAGTTGGATCTATGCTGGTTTAATTCCCCCATTTAAATAGGCTACATTCCAGGTGAATACCATGGGTCAATACCATGTGCTATTTTTATTTTTATTAATACTAATATTAGGGTTAATAATGTTTTTTTGCATGATATTAATAACAATCTAGTCCATGTTATTTGTCCCATAGTATTTGCCCCATAGGTTTCACCTAAATATAACGCATTTTTTGAGTGTTCGTAAATATAAGGTGACTTATGGAGTAAATATAAAAAAATGTTTTATTTGTTTACCATACCTCTCGTTTATTTATATTTTTATTAATTTACCATACCTCTTTTACAAATATGGTATTTGGCCCATAGGATTCACTTAAATAAAACCTCTTTCTTGAGCCTTCATAAATAGAATGAGGGTTATGGACTAAATATAAAAAGAGGTTTTATTTATTTACCATACATCTAGTTTATTTATATTTTTATTTATTTACCATACCTTTTGAGTAAGTATAAAAAGACGTTTTATTTATTTACCATACCTCCACTTCACTTATATTTTTATTTGTTTACACCCTTGCATGTATATAAGGTGACTTATGGAGTAAATATAAAAAATGTTTTATTTATTTACCATACCTCTCATTTATTTATATTTTTATTAATTTACCATACCTCTTTTATAAATATGGTATTTGGCGCATAGGATTCACTTAAATAAAACCTATTCTTGAAAATGGGCTAATGGAAGGTTGTAACTCCTAGTTTCAAGGGCTAAATTTATCTTTTTTACCCTCTCCCTTAAAATAAGGTGGGCTATTTGAGGTGATTTGTAAAAATGTGCTATGATACAAAATATTTGTCCACTAAAAATTTAAAACCCCTTAATTTTGCCAAAGGGTGAACATTCGCCCCTCAAATTTTCTATGGGTCTTAGAATTCAATTGGAAGAAATCAAGAATACAGAGACATAAGACCTCAAGAGAGAAGTCCAACAAAAGAAACAAGAACTTGACACAACGTTTGTAGAGATTAGCAGGATCACACAACAGATGCAGGACGCAGAAATTGAAAGGAAGGAATCTAATAAAAGATACATATCTGCAGTTGACCAAAAGTAAAAGGAATTAGAAACATCTTCAGTAGAAATAAGCAGCCTTAGGATTGAAAATGAGAAGCATAACGAACAGATATAGGTTCTCAACAGAGAAGTAGAGAAGACCACTCTTCTCAAGCTACAGGTTGAGGAGGCAGCAAAAAGAAGGGAGATCTTGAAAAGATGGTTTCAAGAAGATCTTGCTCAAAAGAAAGAAGAACTTGATGCAACCCGTGATGAGATCAAAAAACTCAAGGGATCACAAAAAGAACACTTACAAGATAAGACAGATGAAGAAGCAAAAGGGAAGGCAATTAAAGATGGTAAAGCTCCAGTTGATGAGGGTACAAGTTCCACATCTTCGCAGGATGATTCTAAGAAGGAAGTTGATCAAAGTGAAAAGCCAAAAAAGAATGTTGCAACTCCAAAGAACAAGACCAAAGCAATCAAAAACAAAGGATGACACCAAACTACAACACCCCCTCCAAAGAAAAATGAAAAATATTCTAGGTATGTTCGTTTATTTAACGGTTATTGCTTTTTATGTGTTAACTATAGACATATGGTTAGGGACTGTGAAGTTTTTTGACAAGTACAATCATTATCTGCAAAAACCTAGAAGAAATTTTGTAGGATCATGAGACAGGTTCCACGATAATTTTGTCAGAAGAGAATACATGCTAGATGGGCCAAACATTGAATGTTTCAAATGCCATAACTATGGCCATAGTGCTCGCGGTTGCAGATATCAGATGGAATCACCTATGGACAACATTGAATGCTTCAAGTGTCATAACTATGGGCACATGGCTCGAGATTGCAGGAACACGAAGGTTTGGAAAAGGAAACAGGTACAGGAAGACCAAGCAGATAACAAGGTTTCAGCAGTCATGCTTTCAGGATTTGTAAAAGAAAAAGGTCATGAGGAATTAGCCTTTGCTTCAGATAATGACTCAAGTCAAGATGGCATGTTAGATGCCTCACTATTTTGAACAATTTGGCTTGTTGACTTCTTGATGTTTGTAGAGGAGGAGTCTATGCAATAATATATGGCACAAGTCTACGATTAACATGAAGGTAGTTTGAACAAGATGGAAGTCTCATTATAGGTTCAAGGGGAGCAAAATAGTGGAAGGATTATAGGTTACCAGGAACAAGGCAATATTAGTCTGCAAAGGATATGCACAGGTTGAAGGAATCAATTTTGAAGAAACATTTTCTCCCATTGCCAGAATGGAAGCTATCAGGATGTTTCTCGCTTATGCTTGCTTGAGAAAAATCAGTGTCTACCAAATGGATGTTAAGTCACCTTTTCAGAATGGTGAATTGGAGGAAGAAGTTTACATTGAACAACCTAAAGGTTTTCTACTCTCTGACAAAGAAGACTATGTTTTCATATTAAAAAAGGCTCTATATGGTCTCAAGCAAGCTCATAGGGCTTGGTATGCTCATCTTGATGGATATCTACATCAACAGGGATTCAAGAAAGGAAGTTCTGACAACAATATTTATGTGAAATTAGATCGATATAACCTAACAATTATCGAAGTATATGTGGATGATATAATATTTGGAAGAAATGATGACAGATTAAGTAAAGAATTTGCGACAAAAATGCAAAGTGAGTTTGAAACGTTTATGCTTGGCGAACTGACATACGTTTTAGGGCTTCAAATTTCTCAGCAGGATAAAGGAATATTCATATATCAAACCAAGTACATCAAAGAAGTGCTCAAGAAATTCCATATGGAAGATTGCAAGCCAGTCCTTACCCCCATGGTGACAGGTTGCAAGTTAAGCTTAGAAGACTCATCAAAGGATGTGGATCAAAGGTTGTATAGATCCATGATTGGTAGTCTCCTATATGTGATAGTCTCCCAGCCAGATGTGATGCAGGCAGTTGGACAAGTAGCACGATTCCAAGCAACACCAAAAGAATCTCATATCATTTCTGTCAAAATAATTCTTCGATATCTTAAGGGCACAGTGGAATATGGTCTCTGGTATCCCAAAGGAAATGGTCTGGTCATCCAAGCTTATACAAATGCAGATTAGGCAGGAAGTGTTGACAGTCGTAAGTACCAAGGGAGCAGCGTTCTACCTAGGTGGTTGTCTTGTCTCATGGTTAATTGAAAAGCAGCCTTCAATCTCGTTATCCACATCAGAAGAAGAATACATCGCGGAAATAGCTTGTTGTACTCAAGTTCTATGGATGAAGCAAACCTTACAATATCTTCAAGTTAAGTTTGATGAGCCTATTCCCATCTTCTGTGATAACACCAATTCCATCAATATCTCCACAAATCCTGTGATGCATTCCAAAACAAAGCACAATCTGATCAAATATCATTTCGTTAGAGAGAAGGTCGTCGGAAAGAATATCAAGCTTGAATATGTTGGCAAAAAGGAACAAATTGCTGACATATTTACCAAACCATTACCTCATGAATCATTTGAGTATCTTCACCAAAAGCTTGGGATTCTCCAAAGTTCTCATTAGAATCTTTCTCTTATCTAACTATGAAAGGGGGAGTGGTTGTGTGTACAAGTCCATAGGATGAAAGTTTGTAAGGGAGAGTTACCCTTTTCAATTGGTGATGAAGGGGGAGAGAAGGCAGTAGGAAGAGGTGTCATGATCACAGGGGGAGTACTTGTGTTGCCATCAATGCCAAAGGGGGAGATTGTTGATCAGTGGTTTTCGTTGATGTTAACCCAAGCAACACCCAGGGCTACCTTGATATTGCAAGAGTATTTTGACTTGACAAATTACTCTATTCTGAGTCAAGGATATTCTATATGGATTCTACTCATCGAGATGTTTCCGTTGATATATGGCACACCACATAATTGTTCATGGTTTGAGAGATATTCGTGTTTGAAGTTAGTAACCCCAGTTAGTGGGCTAAAACCCTATGGGATTGTGGCATGGAACTCATAATCGGTTGTGGTAATTGAATAGTCAATGATTAATAATGTTTTTTTTTTCTCCTAAAATCCCTCCAACATTCACTTGTTGAGGACCCTCTCAACTCAAGACTTTCATATAAATAGTGACCCTCATATCCTCCTTTAGTAGGGATTTTATGGTTTCAAACAGGTCATCGTGACATTTTCACTATAAATTTTTTCTGCGACGCTTCAGAAGCTGAAATTGAAACCCATTTGTGACGAAATATTGATGAACTGCACGAATTAATTTATGATTTTGGTTCACTATATTTTCGGAGATATGATCTGAGGAAGTTAGGGTTTTTGCAAGACTCCAAATTCCATGTCAAGCAGGTGACGTTGAGAAAATCATCATAACTTTCTCTCTGGGAATTGGATTAAATTTTCGTAAATAGTGATAGAAAGAGGACAGATTTTAGTTTGTTGGGTATCATTTTCGGGGCTGAAGGTCGTAATGGTGGTATGTGGCACTTCGTACATGTTTGCTCTACTGAACTAGTCTATAATCAAGTCGTCGTGGGAGATTGGGTGTAACTCTTCTTGAAGAATCCAATCTTGATCAGACCTATGGGGTTGGAAAGAGGACTTAGAGGGATACCACAAGACAAAATTTCAGACCCTGTGGATCTGAAATTACCTAAATACAACAAATTCAATATCGAGCTCCTAGAAGGCAAGAAAAACCATACATTCAAGGATCACTGTAGTAAGGACCACACATCAACAGTTAAGGGTAAGTCTCCTACATCAAGGTATATATGATTAGCGTTTACATTTGATTTTGTAGTATCATCTCTAACATATGTTTTTGTAGGAAAACGTAAGTATATATGGGGTCTCAGTTATATCTCTATGTCTCTACATGTCACAGTTAGTTTTGATACCACATTTTGGATGTCCTATTCTTCATACTACAAATTTGATGCTACATATTCCTGATGCTACACCAAGTCTGCTAAATCTATATGATGTTGTAATTTCATGTTACTTGTCTTATCATAATTGAGTCATAGTTGAAAAGCAAGGCCTATGCCTTGATTGTAGCGTCAATAAATAGTTCATATTACTTGTCTTATCATTTGAAAAGCAAGGTCAATGCCTTGATTGCAGTGTCAATAAATAAAGAGGTGTGGTAAATTAATAAAAATATAAATAAATGAGAGGTATGGTAAATAAAACCTCTTTTTATATTTAGTCCATAACCCTCATTCTATTTATGAAGGCTCAAGAAAGAGGTTTTATTTAAGTGAATCCTATGGGCCAAATACCATATTTGTAAAAGAGGTATGGTAA
>Ga0115849_10014_pt1 | contig 20934 bp, 22 predicted proteins | sample InSIn3SAF170_FD_83863 | JGI IMG/M metagenome (GOLD analysis project Ga0115849, IMG submission 83863) | reverse complement strand
ATGGTAGCATTTGCAAGGAGAAGAGTAGCTTCGGGATGTAGAGAATGGGGAAGCGTTTAGGAATGGAGAGGAGAGTGGTGAGGGTACGGAAGGGAATGGTATCCCTGGAGACGAGTTTCCGGCGCCAAGCACAACGATGGATACGAAAACGTCACCCGCACCGCAGCAGCAGCAAACTCGAATAACAGAAGTGAACCGCCTCGGGAACCATCAGCACGCGGCGCTCACGTCGTCATTCGAAAGCGCGTCTCCTTCCTCGACCGGCGCCGTACCACCATTAGCCTCAGAACCTCGATACGATGCCCTTCCTTCAGCCGCAGGACAAGGAGTCACCACGCTCTCCCTTGCATCGGCAGCACCACCACCGCACGGCACAGGTGAATATCAACCACACGATGGAATAGAGGGAAATGGTATCGGAATGGACGACTCGACAGCGGCCGCGATGAGGTATAAGGATATGAGTCTGCTGCCTACGCGCAGACAGAACGTCGCGTGTGATGCTTGTCGTGCGCGGAAAGTCAAGTGTGTGAGGATGCCGATGGCGGACAAGGTGCGTCGGATTGATCGGACGCTGGAGAAGTAAACCTGATGACCCTTGATTTCGCGTGACAGTGCGAACATTGTCGATCCAAGGGCACACCATGCACGTACGTCGTACCTGCTCATCACACTGTCGAAACGCACCTAACGTTTGTATTCTCGTTCAGGTCGATATACGTCACCCAAGTCACGTCCTCGCGCAAAGGAAGGGGAGCGAAAGAACTATCATATGGAGTCAACACCACAGGTCTTGCACTTGGCACGGGACTGCCGATGGGGAACTCGGGGATCGTGAGAGGTGCGAGCGGTGGGCTGACGTTGGCAGAGATGAATGGCCTTGCGGGCGGCGGCGGCGGCGGTGAGACCAGTCGAGCGACTCATATTCCGGATCGAGAGCATCATGGCAACGGTGAGCGGTTTCGCGCGAACAAGCGAGCACGTATTACGTGAGTTTTTTTTGGTCGTGCGGGTGATGGGGGGTAGGAGTGCGAGTTGATATCCGTTTTTCGTAGACGGGATAGGGAAGATGGACATTCCTCTCCCTCGAGCGGAGCGACTTCGGGTTTCGACCTTGCCAACCTGTTGCTCTACATGTTCTCGCCGACACCCGTCAAGCATAATTATTTCGGGTATACGGATCGACTGTATAACATACATGAAGAAGGTTGGCCGCTTGCGCCCACGTTCGAAGGCGCGCCGAGTAAGGCTCATCTGAAACTCATGACGGAGGGATTACGTATGGAGTGAGTTCGAGGTGTTAGTTTGTCTCGCCTGCACTGCTGATGATATGAACGTGGAACAAAAGCTTGGCAACAGATTTGATAGAGACCTATTTTCAAATATGTCATATTCGCAGTCCGCTCCTCGACCCAGACAGCTTCCGTCGCCGGTTTGCCAACCCAAATAACCCAGAAGGTCCCCCGCCACCACCCATTATCGCATGCATCCTTGCCTGGGGTGCCAAATTCTCCGAACACCCACTCATCGTTGCGGACCGTCAGGCGTGCTCTGTGGATTTACCGGGCGGGAGGCAGCGCAGTCGGTTAGCGCAGATGATGGCGTGTCGTGCGCAGGAGGTGTTGGAGACGCATAAAGTGTTTAGGGTACCCTCCTTGGAGAATCTACAGGCGGCGTTGATGATGGTTCCGCTGGTTGGTCGTGAGTCCTCATGTGTGTGACCACGGTGAGAGCATGCTCACCCGACGCTTGCTTGTAGCCGGACAGTACAGGTTTTGGCATTGTGTGAGCGTCGAACTGTGTTTAGCGCTCGGTTACAACAACCGCACGGTTGTCACGAAGCAGATCCCTCCAAAGGAACGCGGACCGGCAGGGTATGCGTTCTGGTTGACTTTCTGGCATGACGCGTGCGCGCCGGCATTGGCGAGGGATCAGCCGAGAATGTGAGTCGTTTTTGCTTGATCGATGGCTAGCGCGTGGCTCTGATGAATTTCCTGGAGTTGCGCGCATAGGCATGACGATGATCATGATCTGGAAGTTTCGCAGTTTTACGAGAGTAATGTGAATAGCAATCCAATAGGTGGTCTGGCGCAGGTTCGTACCCGATGTCTCTGGTTGTTGTTAGCGACTAATGCTTCCCTCTCCCTGTTCTTTCTTGCAGCTTCAAGTAAGTCACCCATTTGCCTCTCCGCCATGCATACGCCGTATCTGACCTAGGACAATCCTCTAGCAATGGCATTCGTCAATCACCGGCCTCTCCCGTGCCTGCCGGGTATTCGCCCGAGGTCTCTACCTCCCGAAATGTGAAAGACTGGGCGTTCCCATGTCAACGATAAAGTTGATCGTGGATTCTTTGCAGTCTTGGCGTACAGAGTTTCTGGTCAAAGTGGGCGTACCGACTGTGTGGCCCGAGTCGTGGGATTTCGTTGCTGCAGTTACTGCTTGTAAGTCGGTACGAACATTCAGTGTTCACCCGTGCTAACTGTCCGTGGGACAGGTTCGAGCGACCTGACCTATCACGCGTTATGGGTCGTCCTGGCCACTACGCTCGACGAATTTGGAATCTATGAACTTCGACAGATCGAGCGTGGGGATGCGTTTGGTAGTACGATAGAGTTGCATCAGATGCGCGTCGAGGCCGAGGGGATGAGACAGAAGATTAATGATGAGGCTTTACATGGTGCACTGAGGATATCGGCGCTGGTGAGTTTGAGGAGTTCGATCGGGGATTCAGAATTGCGCCTTAGAGCTGATTGGTGGGTGTGATGCAGGCGTCGGTATTGACAGCGAACAGTTACTTGCGTCTCGACCCGTAAGTATTTATCTCTGTTACGTCAGTAATCTTCATTAATACTCTGCCTTCCCGCGCTTTGGCAGTAACGTCCTGATGCACTCGATTCGCGAAGGGGGTCGCTACTTGGCAAAACTAGGGCGTAAAGAAGTTCAACCGTGTATCGCTGGCTTGAGGCAGTGCGGTATATCGTTTGAAGAGGCGTTTGACGATGTGGAAGAATTACAGCGGATTGTTGATGATCGACAACAACAGCAACGACAGCAGCATGGGATGATGGCCGTCCATCATCATCAGCAGCAACATCAGCACCACGACACGTCGCTTGTAGGTGTCGGTGGGGGAAGTAGTAGTGTTGGGGCTGGGGGCCGACAGTCGCCGACGATGAGTCATCGAAGTAGTATGCCGGGTAACATGTCGGCCAGTCCGAACGGGTATAGTTTGTCGGGGATGTCGAATCCGCCACCAAGCGTGAGTTGGCGGATCATCACAGGTATTCCTGCTTCCGGACGATACTGATCTTTGAGTGGTTGTCGTTTGGTTCACTAGGATTTCGCATTTGCGCTAGCTAATAATCCACAGATTACTTCGGATTTCCAGCTACCGTATCAGGATAATCATCAGTTGTTTAGTTATGGTGATCGTTGACATTCCTCTGTGCCACGAGCGCGGGATGAACGATGGGGGGAAGGAAGGGTGCAGACCCAGCACCAGGCGCAGTCGTGCGATATATACGATAGCATGGTTGAACGCGGATTGTTAGCATTTGGGATGTATTCAACGGGTCTTCTATAGTTGTATATGTGAGAAACATGGAAACAGGGGATATTCAAGGCCTTGATTAGGTGAAGAGCCCGTCACGTGATTCTGGCCGGCTGTAACGGCGTTGTTGGTGTTCAGCTGACTGGCAACTGATCACAGCCAAGAGGAATTCAACTTGTTCATTCTCCTCGTCGTATTCCGTTCATTCATCATCAAACAGGCATGACAGTAATGCACGATACCGACTTGCACCTCGTGCCTGGTAAATCAGTTGGCGAATTTCAGCTGGGACATAGTTTATGGCATGTGTTGGAAACAATGAGGATGAACAAGGTTCGGTATGGCGGGACGAGCGTCAGGTGGGATCGAGAGGTAAGTTTTCATCTCTCCTCTTCCTGGGTGACATGTTGAGATTAGGTAACAGTAGCGAAGTGCTAATTCTGTATGGGTCTGGCGGGTCTCAAGGATCCAACTTCCCCTGTGATCGTAGATGTCTCACCGGGCATTCGGCTCGTTTTCCCGTATACCAAGATCCCGCATCAACAGTCACTTCAACTCATCGCTATCCAACTCGACAGCAACTGTACTCCGGAACGGAGCAAAGAAGGCGCGGCCACAACCACCAATACATTACGAAAAGCAATGTATCCAGGTGCTTTGAAATTGATGTACGATGATAAACACCTTGCTACCATTAACTCTCCATCTGGACGACAGCCGGAAAAGGGACAATTGACGAGGAGCAGGGTCACTCAAGTATTTGGGACGACGTTCTCAAGGCGGTCACATGCGAGTTCGGATTCGTCGTCTAAAGCATCTTCGTCATCGAACCGTACCGCACAACGCGCATCTCCGCTGCTCGCAAGGGAAGCGGAAATCCGGTATCCAGGTGTTGTTTTCCAGTTGAACGCGATGGTGCATGGAGTTGAATCTGTGAATGCAGTTATTGTTGTTCCACCCGGGAGAGAGGATTCTATACGTGCAGGGCGGGTGCTGGAGGTGCTTGATGGGACGGTCAAGGAGGATGAGGACACAGGGACGATATGGGATGCGTTTATGACTGCCAGTGGAGAAGAAGTGAGATTACACGGAACAATAGCGTCATGCGAGATACGAGTAAGTCATATATGTCCCACCACCGTCTCTGTGAACGTTGCGCTGAGTCATTCTTTCAAGCCAAGGCACGGTATTCTCCTCCAGATTAACAATCAACGATCCAATGGTAACAGCACGACATCCCTTACGACGCCGTATGAGGTGGAAATGTGGAAGACGACAGGCCAGGATCTGTTGTGTGATCTCGGACCTCCCGGCAGGAAGTACTGGAAAGATGATGATCGGTTTGCTGATGGTTACACGGCTAGGTCGCCAGGACCGGTATCGGATGGACGCGCCAAGGGCATGCAGGAGGAGCACAGGTCAGATTCAAGAGGATGTAAGTTTGCTTCCTATATACCTATCTCACCCGCATCACGGAGTCGGTGTGCGATGCATGCACTGACGTGTTGTGTCTTGTTTGAGCAGGTTGGTGGAATTACTTCCACCTTGGTTTAGATTTCCTCGTGGAAGAGCTCGGGGAGGGGAGAGCGATGAAGATCATGGTGCATTCAAACATTGTGAGTACTGCCTCACTTCAGACGCTTGCTTTGCGCCTTCCGGCGATGGGACGATGGAAATATCGCTGACGCGTTGCTGTGATTGCCGGTGCAGCCGGGCACTGCTCAATTCCAAGCGCATGCAAGGTGTCCGTGGATCGTTCGGAAACCAATGACATCGGATTCGCAGCATCAAAATTACCTATCGTTCGGGAACACGCTGGAAGAATTTGCCGCTGTATTCGATGTTGCGACATCACGCGGAGCGCACGACAACGGGAATGCCTCGGCGGTAAATAGTAGAACAGAGACGAAGATGAGCACTATGTTGCTGGATAGGTTGGATGAGGAGTTTATGAGTGGGATACAGGATATTGAGCCGAGTCGTAAGTTCTGCGCTTTAGCACCCGGTTGGCTACGATGTTATTGTTAACTTGTGCAATTGATCAGGTCTTGTTGCGTTGGACGGAATGATTTTGGAAGAGGCTCCTGGAATAGGGATCACGAGTGTGCTTATTCATTGACGAGAGGACACGGTTGAGTAGCAGCGCGAAGGCGGGGATGCTGCTCGTTTCGGACGTGGTGTACATTCGGGAGCATGGTAGCATTTGCAATGAGAAGAGTTATAGCGCATGTTGTAAGTATAAGGTTGTATCATCTATCGCAATACAGGCAGTCGAAGAAACCACATGTCGTCGGGAGATTGGAAGGCCGAACTGACGTCACTCGTGCGCCACTGACCACCTGACACGATGTCGTTCATTAGATGATAGAAGAAGAACAATTATCTACGGGCCGGGTCTAACCGACCAGCGGGCAGATGATATTGCGAAATCCAAAATGCGCACTAGCAGGAGCGTTAGAATCCCATAGCTTCAAGGCTCATGTTTCCTGGAAAAACGATACTCGGAGGGAAGTCGGAGGCGAATGCTGCTGGATATTCCCGGGGCGGATAGGTGGAGGTCTGCAGCTATTTTGGGAATAAGAGGGTATAGCATGGTTGAATTCTTCTTGGTGCGGGATCGAAGGTCCCCTTGGCATCGTTAGGCGTTCAAGAGGGGCTCCCGGGCCGGAGCTTCAATTTAGCTCTACGAGCAAATGAGGAAGCAACAAGTATAAAATCGGACGGGGCATCAACGACATGTGACCGTCGAAGTTCACGAACACCTCATCGACTCATTATACCACCATGCCAACGCCCGCCTCCATCCTTCTTGCAGCATTCGCAGCATGTGGCACTCTTGCGTCACCTTTACTCTCTCGGTCGGGTCAGAACTGTACTCTGAAGCCATTGGGACCGGGACAGGATGACGCGCCTCAAATCTTGAAAGCGATGGGAGATTGCAATAATGGAGGCACGGTCGTTCTTGGCGCGGCTGGTGATGTTTTCAACATCAGTCAGAGGATGACATGGAACTTGCAAGATGTCGGGATTGAGTGGAACGGGATTCTCAAGGTGAGTTGGCATGCACGCGCCGACTGGTTTTCGAATGCTGACATGACAAGCGTGGTTCGTGCATCTTATAGGCTAATCCAGATATCCGTATGTTCAATAACTAGCCAGACTTGCAGTCATGTGTTCCGCTAACTTTCATGCGTTAATGATGCCGTTTCACCTTAACAGACTAGTAAGCTACATTGTGATCACATCTGCGTTCGCCCTGAATCCTCACGTATTCCCCTTTCCTGTTGTTGCAGCTGGTTAAACAAGAGCAACACCTATCAAACTGAGATTCAAAGCCAGGCTACATCCCTCATCATCTCAGGGCGTAATATCCACATCGACGCTCACCAAACCGGAGGCGTGGACGGTTCCGGCCAGGTCTTCTGGTCCTACTATTTCAACCCAGCTAACAATATCACCAAGAACGATGGGGATGGCAGGCCTATTGCGTTTACGATCCAGCATGCGAGTAATGTGGTTGTCAAGGATTTCCATATCTGGGAGCCGATTCTTTGGTCCAGTCTTATCGATGCGAGTTATAACGTCACGCTGGACGGAAGTAAGTACAGCTTCATCTCAGTTTGCGAGGATGCCTGTATTCCTAATCACATCTGCGCGTGTTTCGTAGTGGTCATCAACGCGACCAACACTGATCCGCTAGGTGCAGGAAAGAACTGGACTCCGAACACAGACGGGTTCAATACCTTCCGATCTGACACGATTTCATTCAAGAACTGGAAAGTGATCTGTGGCGACGACTGCGGAGTAAGCGGCGGCTCTGCACAGCAGCATCATGCAGGGAGGTACTGACTATATGCGTTGGCAACACAGGCGATCAAAGGAAACTCTACCAATATCTATGTCAAGGACTTTGCTTGTTTCGGTGGCAACGGTATGCTCAGTGCTTTCCCTGCTAGTATCCTCCAGAAGATTCAACTGACCATTCACTTGAGATAGGTTTCGCCTTCGGATCGCTTGGGCAGTACCAGGATCAAGAAGATATCGTGGAGAACGTGTACATCGAAAACCTGGCTGTCTCTCGCATTGATTCTCGGGTACAACCGAACATGGGCAATGGTATCTACATGAAGGTGTGCCACATGGTATCGTTGTGAGGACTATTGGATGTACTAATTCTCCGCGTTTCTGCCTAGACTTGGGTCGGCGTAAAGAACGGAGAACCTCCCATCTCCGGCGGTGGCGGAACAGGTCGCGTGCACAACGTTACAGTGAACAACTTGTTTGTAGGAAATGCGACTTATGCATTCCAGCTGTACCAAACGAGTGGATCGGCGGGTGCGACTAGTGGATTGCCAGGAGCTGGAGTCGACAAGTTAGTATCTCTCGCCGCGGCCATTCTACCTATCATATTGTTGCTGACTGGCTTAACGAGATATCAGGAACACATCGACTCTGCAATTCTCTGATATCACGTTCAACAATGTATTCGGGCTGACGACTCAACGGAAGGCGATATCCGTCGCATGTTCCCCAGCAGCGCCTTGTCATGGTGTAAGTACAAAAGGGCGTCGAAGGAGGCTGTTGCTGACAGGCGCCATCCTACAGATTACGTTCAACAACGTTGCAGTTGCGTCCAACGATGGCAATGCGCCTTCGTATTCCTGCAGCGGAAATTCTGATGGGCGTCTGTTTGGAATTGACACGAAATGTACCTGATGCTCCTGATTTACTGACAAGCACTTTCGTTCATGACTCTGTAAAGAGGAAGGCCCCTAGAATTTCTAAATAAGTTGTGAAATAATACACTATAGTGACAAACGTTACAACCAAGATATTACGAACATTACCTTTCATCCAATCTCGTGGCACCAAACTCCAATTCACTGTTGCACCTGATCTGCCAAGTTCCCTCGTTCACAACGTTCGCTCATACGCTTCAGTGTCACTCATTAGCTGCATCTCTACGTGCTCGTCGGCCATAATATAGGCGTCTTCATGCTTCTTGCCAAAGTGAAATACATGGCCTCGTACCTGATAAAGATAGATCGAATAGGTTACACCCTGAAGATTGGAAGGGCAGTAAGTTCTTCCTTACTCGTTCAAAACACCTCGGCTATACTTACAGCCACGAAAACGGCCAATAGACTGATGAGAGCAGTCCACTTGAACTGCTCCGGCTTGTTGAATCCCAGCACCACCAGGTATTTTACTAAGTCGAAAACGTTCTCCAAAGTCACTTGCATTGCAGCGAACTCTGAGCGTCGAGGATGATGTTCGAGCGCTACCAGTAACGATTGAAGCTGAACCAGATCGAAACAGTATAGCCATAGGCGGGAAAGTGACAGAGTCGCGAAAAATATGAGTGTGTTGATTATGGAAGGGAGACTAGATGCAGCAGAAGGACCAGGTCCGATATAGAGACACAATACGACCGGTAGCAAACTGGCGGTCTCACACCTATTCAAACAATCAGACGGTCGAATGTTGAACGATCAAAGGAGTTACTCACCAAATACTCCAAGCACCGGCTCTTACCAGCCCTAACTTCTTCTCCAAAATCGGCATTACCGCTGTCCCTAGCAGACCCGTCAAAACGGACAACCCTCTCATTATTGCGATGAATAGGTCGGACAGATGAGCTTCGGATTTGAGGTAACTGATGAGTATCGATTCAAAGCTGAGTGTTGTCAAGTACAAGCAGGATCTACAATAGCGAGAAGCGGTTATTAAGAGTACCTTCCCTTGAGCGGGATTGTACTTACATCGAGATCGAACCTATCAAGTTGATCATAACGGCATGATCAGTCGAGAACGACGATTTCAACGAGAGAGAGGGGGATAACAGCAGGGGTAACACCAACTTACTAAGGAAAACGGGCATCTTCCGGAACTCGTTCCACGTTCCTAGAACCTCCTGCGCGGAGCGTATCAAATCGCTCCCCGTTCGAGGGTGCTGGTTCGAACCGCGAATTCCGATATTATTATCACCGTTCTCGTCCCGAGCAACAAGGGAATAGTGGTTTTCGGAATGTGCTGTCGAATTATCGTTCGTCCGTGGTATTCGCTGCTGCTCCCGCTCAGACTCGACTGTGGATCGTGTCGGCTTTTGCCGCTGCACTTCCTGCTCTTCCAGAACCTGAAACTTTCGCCATACCACTCCAATCCACATAATCTCCGATGCCAGCGTGACACCGGCGGCTCCGAGAAGGATGGCGGCGGTAGTTGGATATCCGATGAAGGTTGTTGAGAAGGAGATGAGTAGAGGCGATAATAGTTTGCAGATGAGGGTAATTCGGCGAAGGCTGGTTGTTAGGAAAGTAAGTAGTTCATTTGGCTGATTTGGAGTTGTTGATGTATCGTGCGACACCGAGTCGCTAGCGATGACGAGAACCCAATCTCTGCATACTGCCAAGTCGATACCTGTCGTGGATATCCGGCCGCCCGAGGCGAACAATGCGAGCAGAATGATTAGCGGCCATGGTACGGACGTTGAGGTAGAATGGGAAGCTGTGGAAGTATTTCGGAACAGGACGAGGAAGATGCTATAGCATAGTGCCTGGCAGATCTATCTTCCCTGACATGGGTCAGCAAACGTCAAGCGAATCAACGGGAAATTCCATGGCTGACCTTTTGCACGGCAATCAGCTTTCGTACGAATGTGCAGCGAGGTTCCGTGTCGACCTTTTGACCGATCCAGGTCGAAGCCGTTATTGCAGATACGGTAATGGATAGACCAAGAAATGAAGCCGGTAGGAAGGTGGTTGGGTATAAGGTAATCAAGAAAAGATAGGCAGCGAATTCTGTATTGCAGTGTCTGTGGGTCAGGCCGAGTCGCGGGTGCCGATACCGTATGACTCGCCTAAGCTCTGTTCACCCCAAGCGCTATCGAACGGCGACCATCAATAGGTGACCAAGTACAAAGCCAAGGAACGTCTCACCTGCTTGAATGCTGGAGTAGCAGACAGGCCAGGGCTGCTTTGGAGACTATGGGCCGCATTTTGAACCGCGGGCTGAGTGTTCACTCCTGGCTGTGGACAGCATCTGCGGATATAAGTCTGGTCAATGGCGTTCTGATATGGTTCGTTACCCTAAAGTGGCCAGCTACAATAGTCAGATACTTGTCACCAGAGAGTGGTTGGTGAGGAAATGGGTGTTACAATCTGGTAGCTTGGCCGTATGGGTCACCAGAGTGGACAAGTTAGGAAAAGTAGAAATTGCGGATGCAGACAGCGCACGCGCCTCCACTCATATATCTGAGACACGAGCGTCCAAGTTGAATCATGCAGGAAATGTAGGAAATGCAGGAAAGCAAAAAGTAGGAAATGCAGAAACTGTAGGATTAAGTGACATACCTCGCTTGACCAATCGACACGCTCGAGCCCCGATGCTCAGCGATGATTGGCCCTACCTTTGGCCTTCGTTTTGCATCCGGAAAAGTCGCCCAGCGGCAAATAATGGCGGGCGTGGCCAGGGTTTTCCCTTGCGAATGCTGCATTCGAGACGGCTTTCCTGGTATGATTCACTGTATTCTTGAATCTATACGTCTTCCCAATACACTATTATACATTCCTGACCCCAAAAGCCTTCACTAAGATGTCCAAGGCCTACAAAGAAAGCAAGCTGGCGAAGAAAGCCATGCTGGAGCGTATACAGCAACAACTCGCGGGAATGTCTTCCGAAAGCGACTCTCAAGAGGGTGAAACCGAAGAGGATCAGCACGATCGATGACGACAACGGCTCACCAGACTCATCAAGCAGCTCCTCTTCCGGCGAAGAAGACATACCACCACCTTCGAAGAAGAAAAGCAAGGTGGTGAAGCAAGAAGTCTCGCGATTTAGCTACAAGAAGGCAGGGGTCGGATATGACGGGAAGGGAGCAGCCTGAGCAGCTGAAGATCAGGAAGCTTAGTGTAGGAAGGGGTATGATTAGGGATCTAGGGAAGAGGGTCAGATTTGGCGCAAAGAATCACAGTACTGTGAGTATCTCTTTACCTTGTTTCACGTAATGAATACCGCTAATCTGTATTGCTACTCTAGATATATTACATTCCTGCAACCGAGTTGCTTAGAGAAGGACAGCGGATTTTCTCTGCTGGAGTTGTAGGCGGTACCGAGGCAAAGTGGATGAAATCACATAAACACGGCGGGGAACTCATTCTGAAAGATAGAATGTCCAAGCAACAACTCGTGATCACCATCCGAGAACGGTTCATTAACTCAGACTCATCGGTTGCCTTCTCGACTGGCCCTCGCGGTAACTTCGTTTTCGCCAAATATGATGCGAGAACCCCTTTGCTCTCGGTTCAAGTATTACATATACGCAATGTCAATACCGCTGCGGATATACACGAATTCTTCTCTGGCTGTGGATATTGCTTCGTCTTTGACGATGACTGGGAGGATGCTCATCGTAAGAGCAGATTGATTCGCGCAGAAGAGAAGTGGCTTGCGGAGTTCAAGGCTGTTGGGGAAGAGGCCAAAGCCAAGCTACAGAAGGCCAAGGGCATGAAAGGACCTGGGAAGAAGAGGAAACGCGAGGGTAGCGATTCAGTCAGTCTGAACTTGGACGAACATGAAGACAGCGAACCGAATGCAATAGAATGCCCACGACGGTGACACCATTCTTCACAGGGACTATCTTGCCGAACACCTGCAGCAAGTCCACGAGTCTAGCTTGGACTTAATTGACTCCGATCCAGCCGCCGATGTTACGTTTCTTAAAGAGGTCTTCAGTACCCGGAGTTCAAAGATTGCTGTACATCCTTCTTCGGGAAGGGTCAGTCAGAAGTCTCAGGTTAAGGTGAAACGAGAGATGAAACGCGAGTCCGGACCCGATTCAAACGAAGACGAACATGATGAACGCCAAGATTTCTATTCTCGGCTCGCCATTTTGTGTAAGGCAAAAAAAGCCGCCTGCCCACTGGCTCGAGTCCGTGGTAAGAAAACACCATAAATTGTATAACTATAGAAAAATACTAAACAAATCCGAATAAGTCAAGAGGACCAATCAAGGGTAAAGTATGAGATACTTACACATGATGTTAAACTAACCCGACTCGGTCGAATAAATGCTTTTGTATCTGGCAGGGGGAATGTGAGCGTTCCCAAACCTTTCGGCCCATACTAACATTTCATGAATGTTCGGACCAAGAGGCTTCGCATTGCTTCTGTGTGCAGAGCGGGAAACACAGGAAAACGGTGTGTTCCGGTGATAGCGCCTGGCCAATTTGCTTGGCGCCACCTTTGGCGCGAGTGAATATCGCCATGGAGAGATTCGGTTCACAACGGAGCAGAAACCCACTCTGCATTGAACACATGCCCGTGTAAAAGAGGATCATGCCTAGTCAATTCTTCGGATTGCACGCCTATCGAGTCACATAATCGGCGTAGCTACCTCTCTCATATTTCACCTCCATCTGCTAACACGGTCGCAACCATACTTATGCTTTCTGAACTGACCATCAACAAAGTCAAATAGTATAGACACATAGCTCACAACGCATGTCAATGCATATAGGATGACATGTGGGGACGATATTGCTGTAGCAAGAGGCGATTTGCAGCACAAAAAAGGAACGGATAAACAGCTGTTGACTTTGCCATTTACGAAGCAAAAGCTGGGAAGTTTCCAGGTATAACTTGCTTCCGCCGAAGAGCTTAGGGGGTTAGGGGTTGACGGGGTGCCATAGGTCTCAACACTAAGTATACAACAGGGTAAAAGCACTATTGGAAAGGACTATAGATATACAGAGTAGTCGAGGAAGGGAGGGAAACACTATGATAACTCAAGTGTTACCTCAGAAAAAGATCGATGTTGAAGATAACGAAGCTATTTGCACTTAGAGTACAAAGCTCTTTGCTTTGGCCTTTAGTAGAATAAGGGAAAGCTGTTGACATAGGGTGGAGAAGACAAAAGGTGTGACTGCGTGCTGCCATGCCTTGAGACACTGTGCCGTGTTGTCATCCATCATTCCCCCCACGGTGAAGACCAATGGGGTGAATGGGATGTCGCCGTTCGGAAGTCGCCTTCGCTTGTCGGCCGCCTTCATCGCCAAGAACTTTCGAATATGAGCGTGACCTTTTTCCGCCGGTTTGGTGGGTAGGACTTGGGGCGGAATGACGGTCTCGACTGAATCTCGAGTTGCTAGCGAGACCACGGTGACGTCGTACTCGTGGTTCGAGAAGCCAGATGCCTCAGAACCGGTGACGAGCAGGTCATTCCTCCGGTTCGTGTTGGCGATGTGTGGCTCCACTGCCACTCGGACGCCTTCTACGGTCTCCAACGCTCGCTTGATCGCGTACTTTACCTGCTCGTGTCTTGCGACGAACCAGGGAGTACCCTTTTTGCAGACCTCTGGATGTCCGGCGATGTTGACGATCCCGCACAAGGGACAGATAGCCGAGCCCGGGTTTAACGTCCGGTGGTGTAGTGCCGCGGAAATTTCGAAGTCCGATAGCCTTAAACCTTGATGGTAAGGGATAACAGACAACCACTTCCTTCCCAAGCCCGACGCTTAGGGGTTAGGGGTATCTAGGGGTGTCATAGTTGCATGATCTACATATACAGTTGATTAAGCTAGCAAGAAGGATTCATTTCCGAGATTTTTGGCGTAACAAAATTGCCTAGTTCGAAAGTTACACTATTTTCCATCCCAAAACGTTCAAGGCAGACAGGAGTCTTTTCATGCTACGTCTTCTTCGGTTTAGCCAGAGTCGCTCCAAACGGTTTGTCGACTTAGAGAACAAAGGTTTTCGCCCTTGCTCGGAGAAGGATTAGTGACAACTGGTATGTCAAGTCCTTGTGAGCTGGAATGGACATGGAGTCCTTCCAGGTTTTGATGACGTCTGCGGTCTTGGCATCCATCATACCTCCAACGGTAAACACCAGAGGGGAGAATGGAATGCTGTTGGCCGGCAGTCGGTTCACCTTGTCGGCAGCCTTCTTCGACAAGAACTTGTCGATAAGAGCATGACCCTTTTCCGCAATGTTGGTAGGTAGTTGGTGTGCGGGGATAAAGGCGTCACGTCCATCTCGAGTGGCGAGGGAGACAATAGTAACGTCGTACTCGTGGTTAGCAAGTCCGGACGCACTAGAGCCTGTGACTCGGATGTCGTTTCGTCGGTTGGTTTGGGCGATGAAGGGCTCAACCGACACTTGGACCCCTTCGATCTTGGAAAGGCTAGCTGCGATTGCTCGTTTCACTTGTTCGTGCCGTGCAACAACCCAACGTGCGCGTCCAGTGCATGTCTCAGCATGGCCGACACAGTTTCGGTTGCCACATTGCGGGCAGATCACCTCGGAGCCTGGATGAAGGGTTCGAAGGTGAAGAGCGCCTGACACTTCAAAGTCGCTTAACCGCAGCGAGCCGTAGTATGGAATGACTTCCAACCACTTCCTGCCGAGACCAGACGCCGATTCGAGTATTGTTTTCATTTCGTGGTCGTCTAGAGTGGCAAGTAGTGCGTCTCGTTGCGCAAGAAGCGCTTCGTCGCACCGGTCCTTCTGAGATTTGATTGACTCGGGATCGTCCGCGTCTGTTAACATTGGTTCGAATGCCGGTGCTCCCAACATAGGGATCAGTAGTTGATCTGAAGTCTCCGACGAGGCCGCAAAGGCGAGCGGTGCGCATGTCTGATGAGACAAGAGACCAAGACCTCCGAGGCGAACCGGAAGCGAAAGTAGACGTTCGTCCAAGTCGGAAGGATCAGGTTGGTCCGTGGATCCTCGGATACGGATTGCAGCCTTCCATATGGCTTGGTCGACTCTTTCCCACTCGTCGCTCAAACCATCAGGATCGAGGCACCTTTGTAAATGCCGAAGGTCTTGCTGCATGCACAGGCGCAACAGCAGCAAGGCATGCTGATTTGGCAAGTCGACTAGCCTTTGCAGCTTCTCCTCCAATTTAGCGACTTTTCCGAGGAGAAATTCTTGACGAGACCAGGATGGTCCAATGTGAGACCCAAGTATTTTGAGTCCACGCATCTTGATCTCCATCACCGAAGTCGTGTATGACTTTTCTTCGTTAAGCTTGAGGGAGTTGTTCGGTCTGTCGAAGAAGTTGGACACGTGCTCGAGCGTGCCTTCGGACTTGCTGAGAATGTAGACGTCATCCAAGTACGCCAAGAGGACGCAATCTGGACCGAGGCTGTTACAGAGATCCTCAAGAATAGGCCTTACTCCAATCGAGAAGAATAAAGGCCCGAGAGGATCTCCTTGACGAACTCCTTGTGCAGACTTGAGGAGAGTCGAGCCACCGCTGGTCTCCAAAACCAGATGCGAAGGAGCGTCGTAAGCCCATTTCGCCATCCTGTATAAACCAGGGGCGTTCCGTTTGATCGAAGACGCCATCAGACCCCGGTCGAGGGTGTTGAAGGCGTTGGAGAAGTCCAACGAGGTGATGTGAGTGTACTTCTCGTTTTTGATAGTACCATCTACTGCTCGCTGGACTGCCCTAACAGTATTCAGGTCCGGCCAGCCCCCGTGGGCCGGTCCCAGCCAAAACCCTGGTTTTGCTTCCGCGCGCGCGGCCAGCCGGGGCGGGGCCGATTTTATTCGATTTTTTGCATCCGCCCGCGCGGCCCACCGAGGCTGGCCGGTCGGGACAGGTGGGACACTGGGCCATTATTTCCGGGATTTTTCCCGGAAAAAAAGTGAGGGGCGGCCAGCCGGTTGTAAGCCAACCACAGGAAAACCAACCCCGGCCAACCGGTCCTGTGACCCCTGAGACCTTCCACCACAACTTTGGGATCGATCTGAACACTTTTATTTTCGCTCATTATTTCCGGGATTTTTCCCGGAAAAAAATGTTGAGCGGCCAGCCGGTCGGAACAAGTGGGACATCGGGCCATTATTTCCGGGATTTTTCCCGGAAAAAAATGTCCAGCGGCCAGCCGGTTGTGAGCCAAACCAAGGAAAACTAACCCCGGCCAACCGGTCCTGTCACCTCTGGGACCTTCCACAACAACTTTGGGACTGATCTGAGCACTTCTGTTTTCGCTCATCATTTCCGGCATTTTTCCCGGAAAAAATGTTGAGCGGCCAGTCAGTCTCGGCCCAAATTACACATCACTCAGCCCGGTTATGGGTCCCGCGACTCCTGCCCACTTTTCACATCAGTCATGGCCCCCTGAGACCCTGTTAGTAAGACTCTTACTCCTTCGTCTTTCCACCGAAGAAGCTTCTACTAGTCGCATAACCATCTTATCTGCGACCTTCTCAAGCGAACGGCGCCTCGCCCCTCCTTCTGACCCACCCTCCTCGGCTCGCCGGGCAAAACTTTCTGCTTCACCCGTCTCATTCTTGCCCTCTCTCTCCGTCGCTGTTAAGTCCGTCATCCACGGCGACTCTCTTGCGCCCGGGCTTTCCCCAGGGAACAGCTTCCAAACGTGACTCTTCCTCCTACACCTATCCTCTGACTATGTCCATATCCTGTTGTATAATCACTCAAAGGTAGTAAGGACGTCTATAATGAGTCCTCGGTCACATGTGCTTGTCAGCCCTACCAAGAAGGGTGAAATGTACGGAAAATATCAATCTGGCATGTCAATGAAGGCCGTTGCCGATGAGTTTGGCTGCTCTAAGTCAACCGTCCAAGGCATCATTGAGCATAGAAAGCGTACAGGCACTGTAAGACCAACGTATAATGAGGGAAATAAGCATATTCTGAACCCTCAGGCTGAGCAGCGTATGATACGCCACGATCGCGCCTCCCCGAAGCAGATTGCGGATCAAATTGCAGACTATATGAAAGTCAGCGCATCTACAGTCCGTCGCATTCTCAAAAAGAATGGCTATTTTCGAGCCCGTTGCCGTTGCAAGCCCATTCTATCGGCCAAAAATGTGAAAGATAGGTTAGCATGGGCCGATGCCAATGAGAATCAGGACTGGACTCGCGTCATCTTCACAGACGAGTCCGCTTTTGAACTGGGCGATGATCATGCTCACGAGTCCTGCTGGCGTTTGCCGCACGAGGAGTACAACGAGAACTGCTTGAGCCCTAAAAAAAGAGGGGCAAGAAGCTCCATGTCTGGGGAGCCATCATATCTGGCCATAAGTTCCCCTTCGTGCGTTTCGCTCTTAGACCAGAGGATCAAGAAGGTGGCAAAAAAATTGCCGCTCAAAAGATAAATGCAAAGGTCTATGTAGCTCAAACATTAGAAGGTCCCTTGACCGACGCTGTAGCATGGGCGAAAGGGGATGGAAGGGACGTGCTTGTGGTAGAAGATGGGGCGCCGGTACATAAGATCACCAATTTGGTGGCAGAAGGGGCGAAAGCAGGGGTAATCAACATCACCCACCCTGGAAACTCTCCCGATCTTCACGCGATCGAAAGCTGTTGGGCGGTGGTTAAAGACAGGCTGAGGCTAGTTGATGGGTTTGTTCAGAGCTTCGAAGAAAGGCGCAAACAAGTTGTAGCGGCGCAAGGTGTCCACACTCAATTTTATATTTTATATTAAATTATTTCATACCTTGAAGTAGCTCTATACCAAGTTTGGAGTCTCTAGGTGTTGTATAACGAGTATGAACGTTAGTTGAAATCTATTTTATAGGAGGAGGTGGAAGCGGTTTTCGGCGGCCGTACGAAACTGGATGGCGCGCACTGGTACACGCATTTCATCGGCCGCCAGCGGATCCACTTATTTTTCGCCTACGTCATAGTTGGATCAATCTCACCCTCGCCCACTATGACGTCACTGTGCATTCCGGACTTCCCTCCTTCTGCCTACACAATCCCCCTTCCGACAACCACGAAATAAGTCTCCTTGTTCCCCTCCACCGCTCGAGAACCCTTCCATCATCACCCGCCCCCGCCCCACCGCACACTCACCTCTTCCCCATTTCCTAGTCTCCCGCGAAGTTTCCTACCGGCCGCCGGCCGAAGCAAATTTTTTACCTACGTCATAGTTGGATCCCTCGACACCCTGTCCAACTATGACGTCACAACCCGCCCGCATCATCTCTCCCCTGCCTCGTTTCAACCACATTTTCGAGACTCGCATCGTCCCAGTCTATTCTCTACCTGTCATCCGGCATCGGATGTCGCACCCGTCCATCCAGGACGCTTGTTTCCTGACGCTAAGCTTGTAAGAATGTTGTAATTACACCACACTCGGACTGTATACGGATGCTTCCAGTCACTCACGACTCAGTCGCGCCCGACTATTCTTCAGGTCAGCAACGTGTATATCTCTAGTATCAACTCTCTGTTCCTCTTCGTAACGTCATCACTCGCCAGCAACTACAACAACCGTCAGCATACGATCACGTACCTTATCAACAGAAAGTACTATACATGTAAAATGATTCTTTTCTCTCTCTTTTTTCCTTACCTTCAGAAGGCAGCGATTATACACAATCCCGCATCACAGGTAAACTTCTACCTTGTGATTGTGAACCCGTGCGACTCAATAACTGAGCACAGGTTACAATTCTGTTAAAGCTTCCCCGCCCGCTCCTACAGATCACAACCCATGGTTATCACTCTAGCTCGCTCCACCCATCGAAACGTGATCCAACCTTTTTTCCCCGCCGTGTCATGCTTGGACGACCTCATTGTCCCCGCATCGCCTTCCCCCATGTCGCTTCTCGTGCTCAATGTAAGGTTTCCTCAGCACAGCACTCAGCCCCGGATCCCTACGGCTGCTGGTCTACACCCTCCCCTCCACCCGCGTACAACTTCCAACGTTCACCGCCCACGCCCTTCTCTATCGCACCTAGCGCGAACCCTACACCCCAGGTCGTCCTCAACCCCACCCTATCAAATTTATTCCTAGCTCTTTTCGGTTCTCTGAGTCACCGGCCCTCAGGTTCGACTAACGCCCAACTACCGAGCGCTCAAAGTTGTCATCCCCATTCAAATTAACACTGGTCCATCCTCTATCGCGCTACAACGATATTTACTTCGCCTTCAGACCTTCCACAGCTTGCTTAACCATGTGATAAAACACGCGTAGGAACCAAGGTTCCCCCGTCGCGCAAGATGACTTCAAAATCCTGACAAAGCCTTCGACGGAGACCTCTGGACTACCCCTCGCATTCTCCATCAAATCACTCAGCCACTCCGGATCCAAGTCATTCCTGCCCTTGCCGCTTTTAACCTTCTGACACCATATTTGATTGCCGAACGTCAAGGCCTTCGACGCCACCGAGGCAAACACCATACACTGGGGTTCATTCCCAAGGGCGTCTCTTCCGAGCCCGTGCGGATGGAACACATTCGTCCGTTCGCCGCTCGGGGTTGGCAAGTAACATTTTGGACAGTACCCCATTCCCCGCATGTCGTACTTGATCAGGTTTCCAAGCCTGTTCATCAACTCCACCATGTTGTCCACTCCCTCGTTCAACATGATCTGCTTTTCGAACTCGCATTCTCCCCGCTTGCATTCCTCCAACGCTCCCCCCCCAACACACGTGAAGCACACACCTTTCCTCATGGTGAAAACCCGGAGGAACGGCACGATTTTGTCGGCATATAGCACGCTCTCTCCAGCGTCCGCCACCCGCACTTTCGTTGGCGTCTCCTCCATTCTGGGTTGACCAGCCTTCTCCACGGGCGTTAGCCTCATCAGAAGAGCCCTTTTCCGTGAACCTGATGTCGACGGCGGTGTCGCCCGATCCATCGGTCTTTTCGAAGGCGTTATCGGGGACACTGTCACCCCACTTTCGGTTGCGTACGACCAACTGGGTCCTATCGGTGCTTTGGACAGCGCGTACGACGCCCCGGTGCTGGTCGAACTGCTGGACGGGCTTTTAAAGACGCCGCTCGTCGCCACTTTTGGTGACTCCACCCGCCCTTTCTCGTCCGAGAACACGAACGAGGAACTATTGACAGCTTTGCGTGGTGTTATGGCGTCTGAAGCTACGGTCCCCGAGTCCGCCGGTGATCCTCCCTCCCTTACTGCGCGGGATTCTACCTGCATGTAGATGTCATCTTCGACCGATGTCGCGCTCGTTCCCCCCTTTCGGCAATTGTCGCACAACCGTCCTGCCGGAATTGCCGCACAATTTGCCGGCTTTCCGTCGAGGTACTCGCTCAAGCCTGACCTGCGGCATTGCCACGTTTCGCCCAGCCAATTTCTCAATTCCAGCGCTCCGTCTCCCTCATCATCGGCACCGTGCCTCGTCCCGCCACAGGTCCGGAAGACCACGCTGAGCGCTGTTTTGCCTTCCCTTCCCGCTCTACCCGCTTCCTGCGCAAACTCCATCATCGATCTCGGGCTGCCGACGTGTGCGACCACGTCGACCGTCCCTATATCGATCCCCGCCCCGAATGCCTGGGTGGCTACGAGGACCTGCATGTCCCCGCTCCGGAAAGCTTGCAACAGCCTCCCCTTCTCTGTCAACACGGTCGTCCCGTGAAAGAATTCGACCCCGAGTTTCT
>Ga0115849_10013_pt1 | contig 21219 bp, 16 predicted proteins | sample InSIn3SAF170_FD_83863 | JGI IMG/M metagenome (GOLD analysis project Ga0115849, IMG submission 83863) | reverse complement strand
TATTACTACGTCGACCGTCACCGATCCTTACGGTCCTAGGCGATGGCATTCCAATCTCGTCCAGCTGCAGGGCAAAGAGAGATATCTCAATGAATTCTCGGTTGAGCGACTGGGAGAGGATGTCGACAACAACCTCGTTATGCTGCATGGCTACGGCGCCGGTCTCGGCTTCTTCTATCGTAACTTCGAGAGCTTGAGTAGAATGAATGGCTGGAAGTTGTACGCCTTGGATATGTTAGGAATGGGCCGCTCGTCACGCCCAACCTTCAAGATCCATGCCAAGGACCGAGAAGGCAAGATAAACGAAGCCGAAAATTGGTTCATCGATGCGTTGGAAGAATGGAGGATAAAGAAGGGATATTACCATCGAGGGTTACCCATTGACTGAATCCTTCTTTGTAGCCTAGTGGAAAGTAGCCAGATTTCCCTTGTGTCCTGTTGGCCTCAGAGGGATTGTTCTGCTGCTTGGAGCGTTGCGATGCCAAAGGTGATTGTTGAGAGCGGCCTCGAACATCAGGATCAGAATCGGCTGAGTCCATGACGGCTGTGTTGAATCGGACAGAAGAACGAGATAGGGGGCGAGTGGTGATTTGTGGCGAAAGGAGATGTATAGAGAATGTCGTTGAAGAGAGTCGGCGAGGAGGAAGGGTCGCGCTGAGACAGCGCAGTGGAACGAGAGGAATCTTGACTACGAGGCTTGAAAGCGTAATATTTCGTACTTATGCAAAAACCAAAGGAAGTTGGATTTGAAGGGTAAGAGGACAGGGATCCAATATTTCAGGCAACTAGGCAACTGAATTCCTCGACGTTAAATCCACAAGTCACACGGGTGTTGTGGCGTTGAGATGTTTAAGTCCGGTGCTTGTACAGGAAATGACGTGTGGCGGTATAGAGTCGGCATTCGGAGCAACTCAACTTCCGTGCTACTCTGGATACGATTTAGCCAAGGTGTGGTGGTGTGCTCTTCTTGTCCTCTTTGTCAATATCACTAATAGTTCGGTGAAATACAAAGCAGGAGTATTTGCGCCTCTTTTTGCTCGCTCTACATGTTCTAAACCGCAACTGAGCTGGAACATTCCAAGTACTGTTCTCATACCAATTGCAGACATCTTCTGCTGATATCTCCAACATGGCGATCTACCTCTGAGTACGGAGTAAAGGCAGACAGAATGCCGAGAATGGACAACAGAGAACCTATCTACGGCATCTTTGTATTTCTGAACCCAAAGACGACAGACCTCGAGCATGCCTTCTTTTGCTGTTTCGTCTCCGTTTCTCTTCTTTCCTTTCTCGCATGCTCACATCGTTCCTCAAATTTCGTCCTTCTTGCATAGTCCCGTAATTCGACATGCGCCATTGTTCATCGCCTCTGTGTGGCGAGTTTTGTTTCAAATGGGATTAGATGAACGATGTACAGTAGGGATTACATGTGATCTCTGCCTTTTCTGGCGTCAATATACACAGCCATGTATCGCAGAACGGCGACGGCTAGGGAAAGCGACAGAGCAAGGTTGTTACTGCGCCGTCTCAAGAGTACGACTGTTCCCACCTCAGACCGACTTTGATGTAGTCCTAACACACTGCCAATTGGTCTAACCTCGAAGCTATAGCTTTCAGTCATGCCCACTACCGACCAGCAGGATGCTAAATCTATTATTGAGTCCGCCTGCTGATTGACATTTCACAGCGTAACAGCAGGCAGGTGCTTACTCTATTGCTCCACAACGGCGCTAGAGGAAACTCATCGATGCCGAACTGAAGAAGCAGTGTTTTGGTAACACTCCCTTTGACGAACCTCCTCCAAGTCTTACTCCTGCTGCGCAAGCCCCTTCCTACAAAAGTCGGTACGGATGTGAAGGATAGATGCAAGTCTAGGCTGACAATGGCAGTAGAGGTTATACCCTAGTCTTCGATTGTTCTGTTACTTGGGGCTTCCCCTTCCTGATTCTTCCGTGGAGGAAACGCTATCGGAGGCGGCGCAGGAAGTGTTTCCCATAGCCTCTGGATATCAGTTGTGTCATTTGACACTCCCGGTTCTTGGGTCTTCCGTGAAGGAAATTGCATCAGAGGTGGCACCTCAAGCGTATCCCGTCGCTTTCGAGGTTTATTTCCAGCCGGGCTAGCATATGATGGTGGGTCGTTGAGTTGGCCATGCCCAGGTGACATCGTCATTGGAGCCTCATCAGTATCTCGGTCCTGGTTGTATTGATTTTTTGTCCGACTCAACTGTCTGTTCCTGTACAATTCTCCAGGGATTATAGGGAAGTCAGTTGCCCTCCCAAACCCAATCCCAGAATCGTCGGATTGCTTTTGACGACGATCAGGGAAGATTGGGAGAGCCCTTAACATGTTCGCCAGTTTGCGTCGGCTGCCCAGATCAATAGTGCCAGGAATGTGTTTTTTCTTGCCGGGCTCAAAGCGATTACCAGAGACGAAGACTTCTTCGGGCTGGCCAGGACTGATATATGGTTCTTCCGATTCTGAGGGAAAGGGTCCTCGAGCCTCGTTGTAGATTGGGGTTTGTTCTAGGCCATCTTTTTTGTCGCGAAATTTAATTGGGAGAGCGGAAAGAGCCAACTGTTCCAGGTGGCCACCGACATGTTTTCGGTACCTCCTCCAAGGAACCAAAACATCCATGCTGCCATTGTCTTGGGAGGATATCTCGCCAGCCCGCAACCGAGTTGGCCAGTCACAGAAAGGACATGATGCTGCAGGTATGTTTTCAAGTGGTCGTCTGCTCAGTTTCGCCAGTGACGACAACTGTTCCTTCCGAAACTCGCCACCGTGTTTGGTCTCCATGTGCTCCTCAAAGTCTACAAGATCGGCAAACGGCTCTGTTGAGCAATAACAGCACTGCCATTCCGACAAGTGCTCGCTGAGTTCATGCTCAAACCATACCCGGCGACTCGAAAACATCTTTGACTCGCAGTTCTGGAAAAGGCATACGTAGGCTTTGAAATCGGCATGCACATGTCTTTCCCAATGGCTCTGCGTAGTCATCGTTTGCATCTCATGGCAATATGGACACTCGAACGGCGAATCGTCTTTTTGAACTTCTTTCAGACTCACTGCTTCGAGTCGCCAATCTTCGTCGTCGTCTCCGTGGAACGATGTCGCCAATGATGATGCTGACGAATGCAACGAGCAGGATTCGCTTTCGTCTTGTTTCTGCAGATGATTCCGTGATGCTGCTAAAGAGGATGCCTTCCCCTGCCCTGCGCTACCAGGATGATCGCTTGCGAGTTCATCCGAATCGGGCCGTGCTGGCGGGAGAACATGTGATGAGCCGTGGTGGCCATCGATACCAAGGCCAAACGCATAGTGGCGCCTTTCACAATAACTCAGAAACTGGCGCCTCTGGGTAATCGCTTCGCCCAATCGGTTTTTGAGCCAAACCATGCCCTCCTGTTCCAACCCGGGAAACTTCAAGCCAACATGCTTTGTATCAAGACCTTGAGAGATTTGTTGCGGGGCCAGGCCATCTTCCATAGAAGCTGCTGCTTCTGCCCAGCGATCACGCGGGCGTGTTTCGCGAATGATTTCTGACAGTCTCAAAAGTTGCGTGATGGCATCCGCGATGGATTCTTGGAGCTCATGAACCTCTGACAGTTGCAGAATATTCTGGTCTTTGGACGAGTTCGAGTCGCTCGATACTGGTATGGTTTCGGTTCTATTCTCTCTCGCGCCGGTAACAATTTCTATGACTGAGTCGAGGAAAATCGTCAGTGAGTGAGCCCTGGCGCTCGTTCAGTGTAACTGACCTCCTACCAAATCGTCAAACAGGTCACCCAGCAGGTCCATGATTTGGGCGAACATCTCCGGAGCATCCCGTATGCGATGTTGAAGTGATGTTTGGATTTGTGCAACCTGCTCGGCACCAATATTACCAGCCCAAATCTTCAACCTATCTCTCTGCTCTAATATCAATCGACGTAAATGTTCCATATCGGGAGGCCCACTGGCTAGGAAAAGCGGCCCATGACGTTCTATCCTCGAACATTCCTTTATAAACCTGGCGATAAGCGAATGCAGGTCCTTGTTGCGCATAGAAGCAACCCAACGTCGGCCCCAGTCTGTGGAAGCCATGATTGGTTTCGAGACGTCTATGCTCCAAAAGAGATGATTCGCAAGTGACTAGATTATCGTTTCAACTTGTCTATAACAACGCAGGCAAAAAGTGACAGAGTAAGTCAGCAACAATGGGGGACGGCCAAGTTGGAGGCTGATGGGCGGGGTAAAAATGGGTGGCTGATTCTGGCTCCACTCCATCGCAGAGCTGAGAACGCTGATATGAAATCTCACCATCAGTCCTACATACAGTACCAAATCACCTTGTCATGCCAAAGTTTTAAAGCTACAGGGTCTGCCTTTCTCTACGTTGAAAGACTCTTGACAGGTGCATATCGGAGTAAGAGATGAGCGGCATCGAAGTAGCAGGCTTGGTGTTGGGAGCGTTTCCAATCCTGCTCGAGGCGTTGGATCGTTGGCACGAAGGCGGAAAAGTGCTTCAAACCTGGTGGCGGTTTGAAAAGGCATACAAAGGCTTCAGGCGGGAGATCAAATATCAGGAGACTGCTTTCAACGTCAGCATCAAGAAGTTCTTGCTCCCCCTGTTACTCACCCAGGATGAGAGGGAAAGGTTGCTGGCAGATCCCAATGGCAAGTTGTGGAGAGAGCCCCAGCTTGAGGAGAGGTTGAGAAACAGGATGCCGGCCGAGAGATACGAACTTTTCCTGGAAACCATGTATGCATTGCAGCAGGCCATGGAAGAGCTGAAAAGGAAACTCGGTGTCAGCAATCACCGATTCCAAAGCAGACTATCTAGCGAGACGCAAGGGGTTCCGACTGACAATCCGTTGGTCATAGAGGCTTTCTGGTCTCTGGTGTATGAAGCGCAGAGAATGAAAATCAGCCTGGGAGAGACGACACGGAACGAACTCATCCAACAGGTCGATAAACTCAACATTCAACTCCACAAGATCCTCAAAGCAAGCGATGAGATTGTTATTGCCGAAACTTTGGTAGCAGCAAGGAAGAAGAGCCCGCTGCCCAGGACCATGTTATCTTTCTGGAGTCACGCAGACAAGGTATATACCTTGCTCAAAACAGCCTGGCACTGCAATTGTATCAGCATGCACGCCGCGTATCTACTGTTGGAGGACCGTACGTACCAGAAGATTGATTTCAGGATCGCTTTCAATTATGGCAATGATGTCCTTGAACCTGCTACTCCGACATGGCAATGGCACGACACTGTGGTACTCATGGTAGAAAAGAAACCTTTTCCCAGTCTCGCGACGACAGCCATAGAACCACCATCAGTTCCACCTCCGGTGGCTTCTGAACGATCTCTACTACGTCGAATCTGGGGCAAACATAAATCCGCCAAAGTTGTCCCGGTTAGGTATGTCGAATTCTCTCGTATCCAAGAGACTCCACAGACAGATGTTCAGAATGACTGCTTGTCGACGAGTGACAGGGTGTTTTGAGTTCGAGATTCTCCCTGGAGGTTCAACTCTAGATGACTTCTGATTGACAGTCTGTTGGGATATCTGCTAGCAATTGACGACCTGAGCTAATCCAGTGTTTTTCGTTAGTAATGCAACTAGTCCTCAGCAATCACAAACCGCGGATGCACATCCAGACTCTGCCTTGCAACCCCAAGAGATTACACAATTATGCACGAAGATCGCCACTCACCCCGCCGCCATGTCCTGCATCGGATGTCTCAAGGACATGGAAGAAGGAACTCGGTACATCATTAGCTCCAGCGGGTCTGGAGACCGCGAACTTATCACTTTACAACGTTTGTTGGAAAGGGGATACCCATTGAAGCTGAACCGTTGTCAGCGATACTTCATTGCATCAACAATTTCCTCGGCGCACGTCCAGCTCCATTCAAGTGCATGGTTAAAGACGAAATGGAGTAGCACCGACATAACATTCCTCTCGGACCCCAGCAACCCTGGATCTTTCCTGCTCGATCGTCCACTCTTGTCCCGCAAGTTCTGCGAAGCTGCGTCAGACCCACCACGGCCGCAGCCCTGCCAGGACATGACGTTTCTGACATTGGGTATCCTCTTGATGGAGCTATGCTTCAACCAGACTCTCGAAGAACACCCACTGCGGCGAGACTACCTGACGCCCAAGGGGCAGAGCAGTCCTCAACTAGATTTTGCCATGGCGTTGGACTGGAGTGAGTCATTGGCCGGGGAAGCCGGAAAGCAGTATGCAGACGCTGTAGAGTGGTGTCTCCGGAAAAGATCTGGTGTGAGAAATGACGAGGACTGGAAAGACGAGTTCCTGGAAAAGGTGGTACGACCACTGCAACGAGACTTTGAATACCTGAATAGCTCTGCTTAAAGCCGTTAGCACCTTTTCCTTGGCACGACCTGTTTACAGGATTAGCAAGGCTTGGGCTGTCATATACATATCAGCCATGCTCACCTTGCCATTCGATTGCTATCCCTGTCGCATGTGATTGATGCCAGCTTCATACAAAGCGACAATACCAGCGTACAGTACATGTATCAGAGACTGATCGAGACGGTAGGCGTTTCCATAGGATGACCTTCCTCGCATGTGGCAAGAGATTTGTGTTCACGTCTTTGACATGGAAGGTCTGCCCGGCACCCAGTAAGGTGTTTTTGTACAGGTCGGTATCCGGAGTAACCCAAGCCCCGTTACCTTTGGAGAGATGCCTGTGCAATTGCAAATACAGAGTGATACTTACTACTACATTAGATGATGGAAATTGAATCAAGTATCCGGATCCGAAGAAGTCGACTCTTGCTGACTTCCACCGCTCTTTAACAAGGTAGGATTCGGATATGATGAGAAGTCTGTATCCATGTCGTTGATATGGATAATTCACCTGCTCCCGAGTGAGGTTGGTTTCTTATACAGTCGGGATGCGGAGCAACCCAAGCTCCGCGGTAGCAACGCCATTATCGATAAGGCACCTCGGTCACCCAATAACTTACTCTCCATACTCTACACAGACAGCTCTTCTCATCCAACATCCCAAACCAACGCACCACGAAAAAAAAAGAAAATGCAATGACGAGCTCGCAAACCAAGCCTCCTCTACCAACCACATAACCACACCCACCAAAAAAGAGGACCTTTCCAACCCGCACACACAAACACACGCACACACAAAACAACGCCATGACGCCCTCTCCAACCGACCCCCTCTCCGCCCTCCCCTCATCCCCAGAGTGCATACACCAAAACCTCCTAATCCTAGAAGCCTCCCTGCGCTCCCAATACCTCTCCCTGCGCGCGCGCCTCCGCCTCTACCTGATCCTCCTCCTCGCCCTCTGCGCCTGGCTAACAACATTCACCTACCTGCTCTTCCTGCGCCCACGCGAAGACGGCAAAGGCGCAGGCGGGTCCCCCTACTGGGTCGTCGACATGGCGGAGAAGCTGGGCTGGGTGGGCGGCGTGGTGACCGCGGGACTGGTGTGGGCGACGGGCATGTGGGACCGCGGGGTGCGGTGGCCGCGGCGCTGGATCAGCGTCACGAATCGCGGGCTTCGCGGCTTCAATCTCAAACTCGTCGTCATCAGAAGACACTGGTGGCAGGAGTTGTTTTCGTATCTCTCGGTGCTGGATCTGCTCAGTGGGAGGGTGAGGGGGATGCGGTTCGAGGTGCTGCCCAAGGACATCGAGAAACATGTGTCTGTGGAACGCGGGGAGAGGGAGCGGGCGCGGCTGTGGGAGACGGGGGGCAGGGATGGTTGGGTCGAGGAGGATGTTGCGCCTGGGGGTGATAGTGTGAAGCTGTTGCTGCTGCCCAAGCCGTTTTCGCCAGACTTTCGCGCCGATTGGGAGACCCATCGCACCTCGTATTGGGAAAAGGAGAATGAGCGCAGGAAGCAGCTTAGGGGGATCGTGCGGCTGCGGGCTAGGCAGCTCGCGAGGCAGGAGGGTGGGTGGCTGTGGTGGACGGGGTGGAGGGGCCGCAACACGTTTTCGCTGGCGCGCCGCCCGACGATTAATGGCGGCGGCGGCGGCGGCGGCGGTGGCAGTAAGAAGCCGGATTTGGTTCGCAGCAAGGCGAGTCATGGGAGCCATAATTCGCTCAGCAGCAAGGGCAGTCATGGGCAGCTGAAGCGGGAGAAGAGGAGGGATAGGACGCCGCCGTATGTATATCCCCTCTTTTCCCCCTTGCTCTTTGTTCGAAGCGACGGAGCTGACCTTTTTTTGTGCTTCTAGGAAGGGATTCTTGAAATCGCGCTCGTCGAATACGCCTTTGACTAGTCGTGTGCTGAATGCGGAAGCTTCTACGTGAATGTCAGGTCTGTACTACTCGAGTTGATGCCGCTGTAGGTAGCCATGCAATCAGTCTCTCCTCAACCTCGAGCAGGGAGGGGGAGGGTTTCCCTTTCGTGGCAGTGTCGTCTTGATGTGAAATGCACTGTATGACGGGGGAATCTAGACACCAAACCTGCAGGTCCTGTTCCTTTGGAGATGTAGAAGCGAGGCAGAGAGGGAGCTTTTCCGAGCAGTTACCATGGCATTGCCAACACGTACGACCAAAAGCCATACAAGACTCGCCACTTGCAGGACATGGGGTTCAAAAGCAAGCAGGAGAGGGAGGTGGTAGGTTGAAAAGCACTTGAACCCACCCATTCCGTGTCACGATGGAAAAGCGCACCAGCAATCGAACAAATAGTTTTTTGCAATTCTTTCCTCTACTCCTAAAGCTGCTCTGCGTCCAAGCATGGCTACTCTGCCATTTCCCCCCAACAAGCCTATATAACCGCCGTGAGCAACAACAAAAGCTGCCCGTGTCAACACCCACCCAACGCCATAAAGAAAACTCGAAAAAGGGGGGGCGGTTTTCTTGGTTCCAAAACCACTGGCACATGATCAAAAAAACGGAACAAGTAGGCTATACCTCGTGGCTCTTGGTGTCCTGGACTGTTGGCGGCTGAACGGCTCCACCATCCAACTCTGCCTGGTCGACACTTTGAACTGTCAGCTTCTCGCCGTCGTTTTCACCTTCAACTTCAGGCTTTGGCAAGCTGACGGCGAGCTTCCTGAACTTGTCCTCGGTCTCCCTGACTCTCTTCTTGAACGCCAGTCGGTCCAGGAATAATCTCTGTCTCTGCCTCTCCAGTTCACGCCTCTCGGCTTGCAGCAAGGTTTCCATTTCCCCGAATTGCTGAAGCTTCATTTCCAGTTTCTGCATCTGGATGTTTGCCGAGGCTGAGATTAGAGATGTGATGTGGCGTTCGGTGTGTGAGGCCAGGGCGGCGCTTCGTGCTGCGCTGAGAGAGAGGGCCACGGTTGCTGGTGAGTTGATGGGTTTGTTTTCGGATTTGACGATTTCTGAAGAGGCCGTGGCGGGCCTGTCCAGATCCATGGTGTTTTCCTCCTCGGCCACCTCTTTAGCATCTCCTTCCGAAGGCTTGTCGGCTTCCTTTTCTTTCGAAGCAGGGGTACCCTTTTCAGGATCCTTGTCCAGGCGCTCACGGATGTGTTTTCGCATTTCGTCTACGGTCCTTCCTGCAGCTGTGGCGGTAACGGCAGGATCAGCCAGGCCAGCGAGGAAGCTCATAACGCTCATGACTGGGTTGTCTGCTTGAGAAAAGGGGATACGTCCACTGCTGAGGTAGGCAAGGTTGTCCTTGACACCTTCAACCTCTTCACCTTCGAGATATTTGTCCTCAATCTCCAATTGCAAAAACTTCAAAACGCACTCCTCGCGTGTCCGGCTGCCGACGTGGTTGGCGACAGAATCCCAGTTTTCATCGTACAGTTCCAGACCTTCAAGCAGCAAAAGGAGTTCGGCATCAGACCATGGGGATTCTCGATCGGCAATGGTAGTGTATTTGTCGTTTTCCAGCTTGGTGTAATCTGTTGGGCCACTCGAGCTGGGGTAGCGACCTTCCATGTAACATGATGGACAGAGATCGTATTTGGCCATTGCACCTGTCTTACCGGGAGCGGATGCCGGAGGGGCTTTGCTGTTATGGTAACGCACGCGAGTGCAGTCCTTGCCGCAGGAGTGGCAGAAGTATTGCTTGGTATCCTTCTTTAGTGACTCGTCGAGGTTGTCCTCTGCGTGGCCGTTTACGTCTTGGTTGTTTCCAGGAGTGACATCCTTTCCGGTCGAGTCGTAGATGTTGCGACGGATCTTGAGGTTTAGATCTGCCTGGGCGGAGGCTGGCTGGTTTGCTAGGCGGTCGGTAGGAGCGTATGCACGGCCGGGAGCTATGATGTGGTTTGGGGCGGGTTGATGAGGTTGGAGGCCACGAGGAGTGTCTGCGGTGATTTTGAAGTGGCCAGTGAAGGGAGGAGCGATATTTGAAGGGCGAGTGTCTGGGTCGATCTGGATGGAGGGTTAGTACGGTCTGGAGATGAAGGGAAATGGAAGGGGAAAGGGAAAGAGAAAGGGAAAGAGAAAGGGAAAGGGGAAGGGAAAGAGGAAGTGGATTCACATACCTGATAATTGATCAAGCCCCATTGCTCGAGGAAAGCGTGGACACGCATAATGGCGCAGACATCACCGGCAAGGTTCCTCCTGCATGCCGTGACAGTCAGGTATTCGGCAGGGTTCAGGCGGTAAGTGTTGATCATGAAATCGCGATAGTCCTTGTAAACGGCAGGGGTCTTGCTTCGGTTACGGTTGTTGAAAAACTCGGGCAGGGCCTTGCGTTCGAGGTTGTGTATTTGATGCATATCGAACCAGGCGCTGTAGCTGGGGAGGATGATGGCATGTGCCTGTTCAATGAGGTGGCCGCGGGCAGTCGACTCGACGTTGGGCTTTGCCTGTTGAGGTTGGGGTTCGAGAGTATCTTCTACGGCTTCGGGGGCATCGTTGTCTGCATTGTCTGCATTGTCGTCGTCCTTTTTGGCATCCTCTTGGGCCTCGGCCATTTCCTCATCCTCGAGCTGGTCATTGTCTGGTTGTGGAGCGTCCGGGGCATCGAGGGGGTTGTCAGAGGGCGCGCCAGGAGCTGTTGACAAGGCATCTTCAGCATCGGGCCTTGAATCGGCCGTGTCGTCCATTGATGTGTCTTGGTCTGAATGGTGTGTTAGTTGTTTGTCGGTGGATTACTCGGTTAGTTGGGGTTGAAGCTCTGTACCATTGGCTTGGTCTGCTTGTTGCTTTTCAATGGCCTCATTCTCGGCGTGAATCAGGTCGTCCGAGACGGCGCCTGGGGCATTTTCGTGGTCCTCACTGGCGAGGTTGTCCATGATGGGGATGCGAAAGTACTGTTTGTACTATTTGATTGATGGACAAGGCCAGGCTTTGCTCTCGCCTGTAACGCCGTCGACGAGGTTCCGGCAGAGACGATGGTACAATGTCCGGATTGTGCAAAACAGGCAGGTAGTTGACGTTTTCGCAATACGCGTGATGGAAACGATGTCGTGCAAATATCACGCCCGGCGCAACCTGGAGTTGATTGATGGACAACTTCGCGATAACTTCACGCGCCGACCAAGGGACGACCAACGACCGACGACGCTGTTGGCTGTTGCTTTGGCCAGAAATGGTCCGAGCTTCTTCTTCGTCTACAAACCATGTACCTAGAATGACATGTTTGCCCTGTTTGTCCTGTTTGTTCAGTTGGGACTTTCGTCTTCGATACGAGGATAACATGGATGTTTGCCCTGTTTGTTCGATTCGGAGCTTCTCAATCTAACCTCGGCGATATCGGCAAACACATTCAGTACGAGTACTCGGTGACAAGGTCCATTGCTGCATCACACGTTTGTTTCCATAGCGGGGTGCACTCGACTTTACTTTCGCCCGCCATTCCCTTTGTCTGCCATTCCCACACAACCCAGCAATCATGTTCTCGATAGTAAGAAAGACTGCCTTACGGCAAGCGCAATCCTCTCTCCGCACACCAGCTCCAATCGCCTCAGTCACACGCAATGCCTCTCTGGCACGCCTCCTCTCCACCCTCGCCGTCCTCGAGCAGCGCGAGGGCAAACTCAACATGTCCTCGCTGGCCGCCGTCTCCGCCGCCCAGAAGCTCGGAGGCTCCGTCACCGCCTTCGTAGCAGGCGGTAACATCAAGTCTGTCGCAGAAGAAGCCGCCAAGGTCGAGGGAATAGACAAAATAATCTACGTCGACAACGCCGCCTACGACAAGGGACTGCCCGAGAACTACGCCCCCCTGCTGGTCGAGAATGTGAAAAAGGGCTCATTCACCCACGTCCTGGCCGGCCACTCTGCCTTTGGAAAGAACCTGATGCCGAGGGTCGCCGCTATCCTGGACGTGCAGCAGATTTCAGACATTACCGAAGTCCAGAGCGAGGACAGTAAGTGACACCTTCCTTACTCATCTCTCCCTCCCTGTCCCTCCATGTCCCTCTTTCCTCCCTGTCCCTCCATGTCCCTCTTTCCTCCCAGCTAACCCCCCAAACCACAGCCTTCGTCCGCCCCATCTACGCTGGCAACGCAATCCTCACCGTCCAATCCTCCGACTCGACAAAGATCATCACCGTCCGCGGCACCGCCTTCCCCTCGGGCGCAGCAGAAGGCGGCAAGGCCACCCTCGAAGAAGGCGTCGACCCAAAAGCCGAATCCCTAACCGAGTGGATCTCCGAAGACCTCGCGACCTCGGACCGCCCGGACCTGGCTACCGCCTCGCGCGTCGTCTCCGGCGGCCGCGGTCTCAAGAGCAAGGACGAGTTCAACCGCATCATGCCCCCGCTGGCCGACGCCCTGGGCGCCGCAATCGGTGCGAGCAGAGCAGCCGTCGACTCGGGTTTCGCGGACAATTCGCTGCAGGTGGGCCAGACGGGAAAGAATGTCGCCCCGCAGTTGTATCTGTGTGCCGGTATCTCGGGCGCCATCCAGCATCTGGCCGGTATGAAGGATAGCAAGGTCATTGCCGCCATCAACAAGGACGGCGACGCCCCCATCTTCCAGATTGCAGACGTGGGGCTTGTTGGCGATTTGTTTGAAAAGGTGCCCGAGTTGACTGAGAAGCTCAACAAGGCTTAGTCCGACTTGACGTCGTTAGTGTGTTGAGAGTCTCGCTTTTTGCATGAAAATGGCGTGTATCATACGGTTCTACGGCGCAAAAAAGGCGTTGTTCGAGGTTCACTTTCTGTCAATATTAACACAGCACGCATGTCATTGTCTGCACGAATGAGGTGGATTTTTGGCAGTGGTAGACGAGTCATATCTATCTACCTACTTTTTCTTTGATGACTTCATTCTGCGCCTTTTGCAGTGTCCCGTCGTACCCGAGGTCCGCGTCGTCCTGTAATGTCGTGGTTGAGACGACCATCTCCCCATATCAAGAGATCCGTCTGCTGTTTCCCAAACCAAAGAGAGGGGGTATCTGAAGAAACGCCCTGACCAGAGATGGCGGCCAGCCCATCAAAAAACCATTCCCTGTCCCCTAATAAAACTCCCCAAAGGACTGTCCAGAAGAGACACCGTCTCGGAGATCCCGACCAAGCCATGAAGCCTTGATCCACCGTAAAACACCTCGCCAGCCGAGTCCCAACTCCGCCACCCACGACTCTGCAAATCAACGGAACAAGCTCCTCAGACTCTCCATCTTCTCCTTGAGACTCTCGACGCCCTTGCTGCCCTTGCCACCGCTCTGCGCCAGCTGCGCCAACTCGACCTTCTTGCGCTGCAACTCGACAATCTTCTCCTCGAAGCTGCCGTGCATGATGAACCGCTTGATCTCGACGTCGCGCTTCTGGCCCAGCCGGTGCACGCGATCCACCGCCTGCATCTCGACGCCCGGGTTGAACTGCGGCTCCATCATAAACACCTTGTTCGCGGCCGTGAAGTTCAGGCCCTGGCCACCGGCCTTGATCGAGACCAGGATGCAGGAGATGGCCGGGTCCGTCTTGAATTGTTCGAGCACGCGGGAGCGTTGGGCCACGCTCATTTTGCCGTCGAGGCGGAGGTACGTGATGTTGTTGTCGTTGAGCGCGATTTCGATCAGGTCGAGGTACTGAGTCCAGCCGCTGAAGATGACGCTGCGGATGGGGGGCTCGCCGATTTCGAGCAGAGGCTCGGACTCCTCTTTGAAGCGGAGGAGGTCGGTCAGCAGGGCCTTGACTTTGGTGTGTGGGCCGCCGTAGTGGCCGCCTTTCTTGGTGGGTTGAAGCTTCTTGACCTGACGACGCTCGATATCGGCTTGAACGCCGGTCTGGCGGATCTCAGGCAATACAGCTTTGTTGTACTGTTCGCAGGTAGGGCAGATAAAGTAGTTGTCCTTGGTCAGCGTTTCGGCGAGCTGAGTGCGGTAGTCGTTGATGCAGCGAGGGCAGATGGCGTGAAGACAAGGTGTCATGTAACCAATAACGTCGTTCACGGTTTCGTCGTCGTAGATGTCGGCCTCGCCTTCGGTGGTTTTGCCAATGGTGTCGTTGCACAGCCCACACACGTCCATGCCCGATTCGCGGAGAAGGTAGAAGGTGTCGTAAACCTGCTCCTCGGTCATGGCCGTGTTTTGCTCTTCTTCAACGGCGCCAAGATCAATGGCTGTATCCCAGCTAGATCCGGCGAGCAGCTTCATGTCGTCTTCACTTAGTAGTTCTTTGCCGTGTGCACAGACGAGGCGGAGACGTGTGATGTTAACGAGGACGTGGGCATAACTTCTTCCCTTGAGACCCCCACTACCAATCATGGCGTTCAGTTTTCTGTTGGAGTCTTTTGCAAAGGCCTGGTACAGAGCTGATTCGGACTCGCTAAACTCCAGTCTGACGAGCGATTCAACTCTGCCTGGAAGATCAATCTTCTCCTTGCCACGACGAAGGGTCATACTACCAACAAGAAGATGCAGGTTGGAAACGACTTGAGGATCGCCAGACTTGAACGGGGCAAGGAAGTGCTGCTCGAAAGAGCCCTTTTCGTGAAATGGAAATACCTTTAGGAATTTGATCAAGGCTCCGAGATCATCAAGACGGTTCTGAATGGGTGTTCCGGTAACTGCCCAACGACGCTTTGATAAGATGGCACAAGCTGCCTTGAAGACGTTTGTTGTTTGGTTACGAATCATGTGGGCCTCATCGAGGACGACACGGAACCAGTTCAGCTTGCCGATTGCAGAGTAGTTGCCAGAGCTGGATGTGAATTCACTTCCAACGGTACTGTACGCAGTAATGACAATATCGTACTCTGCGAGCTCGTCAATGTCTTGAGTCCTCTTTGGACCATGGTAGACGTAAAAACTGATCTTCTCGGCGTTAAGATGGGCCTTGATTTGCTCATCCCAGTTGCTGAGAACACTCTTTGGGCAGACGAGAAGAGTACCTCTAGCGTTGCGGACAGCGATACCATGATCTTCGAGCTCCGAAGGCAGCTCTGAATCACCAAACGCCCTGGCCTCCTTGAGCGATGCGCAGATGCGGGACATCGTGCTCAAAGTCTTACCCAAACCCATCATGTCGGCAAATATGCCTCCAAGTGTCAAATCAACAAATTTCAGCTCATCGCCGGTGATGACGTTGTAGAAGGTCTTTGTGCCATCCTTTTTGTAGCTTGGCTTCCATAGGTTGCTTGGTGCTTGATCAGCAGCCGGTGGCGTTTCTTGCTGGGTCAGGAAATGAAGAGCTTGCTTTTGATGCGCCATCAATTCGGTGTTGACGACAAAGGTATCGGCCTCCATTGTTGGGAGTTCTTCGGTGTTGATCAAACGGTCAAACATTCCGAGAACATCTTGTTTGATCTCCTCTGTAGTACGCTCCTTGTAGCCCATCTGTACCTGACGCTGAGAAGAGCCATTACTGACTTTGGCGGGTCCCTTGTAGGTTGGCACATGAGGGTTGATAACTTCCTTACCCTGCTCAACAATCATGGGCTTGGACAGGAAGACTTGACGCTGGCTCAAGTACTTGCCAATGCTTGAAACTTGCTGAGCAGAGGCGTAAATTGTGATGCTACAGGGCATGGACTTCGAAACCTGAACACCAGGTGCCTCACCTTGCTCGCGTGGGCGCTCAAGCAAGATCCCTCTCAGACGGAGTTTGCTCATGTGGCTAGCTTTCAGCGGTGGAGCAAGGGCGCTTGCAACTCGCAAGTCAAGCTTTCCGAATGGTTGTTCCCGGCTGTCTAGGACCTCGATGACAACACCGGCCCCAAGTTGGGGGCGGAAGCTAATCTTGCTAGCTGGCCAGGTTGTTGCTTTGTGTTTGTTAGCCAGCTTGTTGCTGACATATGGGATGCAATCGGCCATGACAGTGGCAGGAATGGTGCCCATGCAGACTTCACGCTGAGGATCTGGACCAGTCGCTTTGACGAATTGTATGTCATCATCGTCGTCTTCGGCGGTCAAATCGATAGGGGCTGGAGGACCAGCTTCGGCAGCGCCTTCGTCACGGAGTCGCTTGATTTCTTCACCAAGAGGACCATGGCTGCGACCTCCACTGAACTTGGCTTTGGCCTTTCCGTCTTGCTGCTCATCATCGGACTTTTGACGCTTGTGAGGCACGTATTCGCGATCTCTGACACCAAACTGCTTGGCTAGCATGTCTGCCTGACCGAAAGTAGGTCCGGTCGCATCTTCATTGGTCGCGATGCCATCTGCAGGCTTCTCCAACGCATCGTAGGTACGCTTCGCCTTCTTGGGGCTGATTAGCTTGTTCGCGCTCCACCTGGGGCTGCCTGTGCTGCTGCCACTATCGGACTTTGCGGATGATGCTTTCGATTCTGATAAGGAAATACCGTTATTACTCATGTCCATGTCGCCGGTAGGGAAAGTGGTTTGTTGAGCGAGCCCGTCTGTTGAAGCAGGTTCGTATGAAAGATGTTGACTCTCTGGGGCAATGTTGGATGAAGTGTTTGGGTAAGAGGACAAGTTGTTGTGCGAAAGATCTTCACCGTTGTTGGTGAGGGGGGTTGCTTCTGAGTGAATGAGTTGTGGCATGTTTTGCTCTTGCTTGTTGAGGTCGACGTTGTGTTGATCAAGTAATGATGATGAAGTAGAAGTAGGAGACATTGAAGATGACATACTTGACGCCTTCTTCGGATTGAGAAGGGCGGCTCGCTGGGCCGAGTCCATGTTGCTGTGGATATTTGAAAGATGAGACACTTGCTCAAGAACACAGCAGACCCCACAGCCAGCGCAGGTACTATGTAAGTAAGGTGTGTTAGTGTCCAAGGTGTTCTGGATGAATGTGGCGTTGATAAGTCGAAGCGTTGGTGGAGGAAAGCAGGTGTAAAGAAGCCTTGAGAGTCAGATGTTTTCCAGCTTTATGTATGAGGTTGAAGAAATTGCTGCCTAAAAAGTTGCAAGTGAGCGTTTACTGAATTAAATAGATAAGGTGAATAGTAAAAGTTGATCTTATTGTTGACGCATCGATTTGCGATACACCTGCAACGTGAACCCCAGAAAGTGGGTGGCGTTCGTGAGGCTGAAAAGTGTGGCTGAGTCGAAAAAGGCATTCAATTGTACAAGTAGAGCAGCACAGTTGGAACAAATTAAGAAAGATTTCATGCAACAAGGAGAAGACTTGCTTCATGTCCGTCGTAAAAGTGTTACATGACCCGATACGCCTTTCAATGCATCCCATCTAGTCCGGTATCGCACCGTATACAAAATGACGACTCCTCAGCACCAAGTGAATACAGGATTCCTGCCCTTGACCATTTCCAATCGTTCCACAATCACTTTGCGTCGGTTTCCTTCTTGGTCTTCCGCAGCAGCATAGCCAAGGTCACCTTCCTCATCATCAACAGCTCCTCCAAAAGCACCCGTCTTGCCTCCTCCAAGGTTGAAAGAGAAGCGCCTCTTGCGCTCGTTGAGATTGTCAAATAGCCTTCTTGGCTCATCATAACTCACTCGACTTTTGTTGCCCGGTCGTCGCGGGAACTTTGTCTCGTTTGCGGTGTCAAAAGCGAAACCCTGTACGCTTGCTGGAGACAACGGGGCATCATCCTCGCTCTGACGGACATCGTTAGTGCTATTCTGGCGCGAGACATTGAAGCGATTCTGTTGGCCCACATCTAAATGCAAACCTAACAGATCATGATTCATTTGTGGTGCCGAAGCGTGGGCAGCACTGATATCCATTTCCTCTTCCTCGGCAATATCTTGCGCTCGGCTTGAGGTGTCAACCACCGTCTTACGGCGTTGCTCATCAGAATGGGGTCGCATTGGTACAGCGACAGGGATTTCGACAAGGTCATCCCAGACACAGACCCGAGCTCGTCGGGTCAATTCCAGAGGACCGTGATCGGGTGTCTTGAGAGTCTCAACCACATTCCAAGCCTGACCTTTCATGACAGCCATCTGGCGGGCAAACATCTTTTCTTGAAAGTCGGAGTCTTGCTCGAAGCATCGACGCAGCGCAACCTGGGTCTCACTCCACCATTGCTTGGAAGTGAGGAGGGGTAGGAAGTGCTGCTTGGTCTTTTCCGAGAATGGGTGGCCGATCAGAGAAACGGGCAAGAACAGCCAGCCGAAAGGGAAACTACGCCAGGCATCCGGATGCTTCCATGGCCAGGAGAGACTGTTGTCGATGGCGCCGATGGTGACCTTTGCGTTGGAGTTGTCGGGCTTTCTTGATCTGGTAGTCATGTTTTCTTGTCGTTTGTATGGGTCACTGTTCCCCTCTGCTCTTCCATTTGCTGAGTTGTCGTGCTTTGGGGGCTCAACGACAATACTGGCCTCTTGGTTCACCGGATCTATCCGGATCATCCAGTTGTCAAGTCCTCTATCAGTGTTTCGCATGATATAGTCAAGGATGACAAGCTTCTCCAGTTGCTCTCGGAACGACTGTTGCAAAGTATCTGTCCAAAATACGTTGCGTTGATTTCGTCTCTCGCTTTGTGTCGCCTGTTCGTCAAGATCTTCGTCTTCGTCATCCGAAGGTGCTCCCTTCGGTCGACAGTCTTCGCCCCATTTTCCGAGGCCCCTGCCACTCTTCTTTTTCGGAACACCGTCTGTTCTGAAGCCCGAGTTGTGCTGGTCCGGCCATGGGTGCTCTTTGAGGAAGATGTTGGCGTCTTTAAAGCCTTTAAGGAACACCTGGAAACTGCCCTGCTTCTCTGGGTATGCCTTGCCTTTCTTGTAGTGTGCGCGCCTATCCCAAAAGTCGTAGAAGAAGGCATCAGAGGAGAGAGAAACAATATCAGTGTACGGTACAAGATTTGTGCGTAGCCGACTATCAATAACGTAGGCTGCGGCTTCGGAAACATAACTCAGGTTGGGGATCAAACAAGCCCTGCCAAAACCAAAAGGGAATAAGTTTCGATGTATCCACTTCGTCCATTTGGGATTCTTAGATGCGTAGGGTTCTTCATCCTTTGGTTTGAAGACTCCAACAACCTTGCCATTGGTGTTCCTAGCAAAGTAACTGCCTGAACTACCTTGGGTGATAAGTTTTGGTTGTATGCCCATCTCAATGGCGACTCTGACACTCTCAACAATGTCATCAAACTCAAACTTGGATATCCGGTCGGCTGACTCCTCGTCGGGTTCAGCAAGTGTCTCGGGGGTGGCCGGTCGGATCCAGTCTGGGGCTTGGAATACAGAGTGATGAATCTCCAATTGTTCCTCTTCCTGAGATTTGCCCTGGACCTTTCGTATCTTGAACTTTTGTGCGATTTCGTCTGCCCATCTCTCTAGCCGCGCATTTATCGCCTTGATATCAACGCCGGAGTTGGCCCGCCTTCTTCTCCCTTCAGAGGGTCGCCGTAATCCAGAAGATTCAATGCTAGCTGTGCGCATGTGATCACGGCGCTTGGGTTGTATGGGTGCATAACTGTGAGTGTCCTTTGAGATTGCATTCGGGCCAGTATAGGGGTCGTCATCCTCTGAGAAGTATTGTTCAACTTCTTCCTCCTCTTCCGCCTGCGCTATCCTAGCATATCCTGATTTGGCAGGTCGTCCAGGCATTGTAAGCGTATTTCATATCAACATAGCTTGAGGCGCATAGAGAGTTGGTCACTGAGGTCGGCGAAGCCATGAGCGGTTGTGACGATATCGCCAAGACCATGTCGTACACAAACAAACAGTGCAAACTTGGTTCCGCCTGGACCTACATGTCTATTTTACCCTCGGTGAGAGCGACAGCTTTCAATAATCAAAGCTCAAGAGCTCGGTCTCCAAGTACAGGCTTATGCGGCAGGAGTTCAGCCGCTTGGTAGTGGGAGTATCAAGGTCATGTCAAAGTGGAGATCTCTCTCCATCCGGAGCTCAGACTTTCGACGTCGTACTCGAGCTCGCGACTCGACTTTACAACTCGTCATCAACTCCGGACGCATCTCCTGATACTCCTGTTTCGTATCCAGCATGGGAACCCCAATCTCCTACATGTCAACCGTTGCCTACTGCGGATGCTGTATCAGAAAAGAGGATCACAATCAGCGGTATAACGGACTCGCCAAACAATCGCCCCCCGGATCTTCGACCTCTTGGCAGCGGTAAGGGGCACAATTTGAATGAGCTCAAGGTAGGGGAGGATGCATGCATAACGCAATACTGCCTCCACCGTCCGGGTATGCTCATTGCTCAGCCTTTCAGGGTGTCGGGCCAGGGTCCTTTACTGTAAGCACAGGCTGAAGATGGCAATTTCAGCTCATGACATAATTGTCAATGGCCAGATCCAAGCCATCAAAGGCGCTGAAAAGCTTCCTAAGATCTCATCAAGGCTGTACCCCGTGTAACAGCCTTGGTGATATTACACAGCCTACGAGCTTCCCTTGATTACAACGTTGATCGATGATCGATACCCATATCATGGAAGGATGTTCATGAACACCGTTATGCTTGAATGATTGCGAACTGTCAAAGGAAAGAAAGTGAAACCGTGAAACACACAATCAAGCTTCGAGGCTATACTACTTGTAGGCTGGCTCCCGTCGTGATCATCCGCGTACCTGAACCGGGCTTTGGGTGTTTGATTGCAGCGTCGATCCAGCTGTGCTCTGTTTACAGTGTGGTCATGCTGACCACTTATGCTTGTACAGGGCAGCCATAGTTCCTGCACTATGAGCCTATTCAATCCTTCTAGAAGAAGGCACAAAAGGGCATACGTGGACCGAAAAGGAATGGAGAGGTCTCCATCTCGAAGCTCCGCAGCAGCACCTCTTCCATGAACGGTTGTTTTGAGGCTCTATCAGGTTGTTTATGAACTGGAGTTTGGCATGCCAGAGGGAACGGGTAACGTAAAAGCGCTGGCCAACGTCCAATAAAGCCGGTCTGAGCTCGCTGTTGTTATGCTACCTGTCATGCGCCCTCATTTCATTTCCTCCGGCGGGACTAATCAACTAATCGATAC
>Ga0115849_10011_pt1 | contig 23538 bp, 24 predicted proteins | sample InSIn3SAF170_FD_83863 | JGI IMG/M metagenome (GOLD analysis project Ga0115849, IMG submission 83863) | reverse complement strand
GCTGATGGTAAAACTGAATCAAAAACCTTTGGTCCTTATGAACAATCTATTACAACACCTATATTTATAAATAATAGCTTTTCATGGGGATCTACGGAAGTAAAACCATCTTCCCCCTTCGGTTTTGTTTGTCAGTTGTAGATTTTGTGTTTGTAACTTTATATCTCCACCCTCTCCAGAAGTGGTAGCTGCTGAAATGCGTCCTGTATTCTCTAACAAAATATTATTAGCATTAATTACAAGGTTGCCTGCGTTCCCCTCTCCATCATTGTTAACAGTGATTAAACCCCCATCAACAATATTTAGATTTTCGGTATTAATTGTTACACTTCCTGAACGTCCAGAAGGTTTTGGTGGAAGTTTAAATATTTGTTGAACAACGGTGTCAGCAATGTAAGCCGATGAACTTACCGTACCAGCAGACACAACGTCTGGAAGCTTACCGCTTAATTTTACGGAATCAGAGGCATTGATAGTAACACTTCCAGCAGAGCCAGAAGCTAAAGCAACACTACTAACTGCGCCTCCATCCTCAATTACTAACTTTGATGTATTAATTGTTAAAGTGCCAGCATTTCCAGTATTGAAAGCTGAAGCCCCTACAAGGCTAGGTGCAAGAGTTTTAGGATTTGCACCAGTAATTTTTACAGAGTTACGTGCATCTATTGTCACTTCTCCACCTTTACCCATTCCCAAGCTTGATGAGTTAACTGCTCCCCCATTGGTAATAGTTAAATTTTCAGTGGACACCGTGACATTTCCCGCATTTCCGGAAGCGAAAGTGTAAGCGGCAATATTGCTATTAAAGCTAGCACGGATTGGAGAAGACCTCAGTACATCTATAGTATTAGAGGTATTTACATTTACATTCCCTCCTTTGCCAGAACCATAAGTTATACTATTTATACCTGCCCCATCCTGAACTATTAATCGTGGTGTGCGAACTACAATGTCTCCTCCATTTCCATCACTTATTGGTTGAGTTCGTATAGTAGTAGGAATACCCCCATCTGTAGAGGAGCCATTCAATTCTAGAGATTCCACAGCCTTGACGACCAAGCTTCCTGATGGTTGCGCTCCTTGATTTTGGATTAATATAACCGAACCCTCTGTAAGCTTGACAGCAGAGCCTTGAACTTGGACAGAACCCCCTTCAGTGCCACTAGCGTCAATTAAAGCGCCTTGAGATAGTTGAATATCCTTAAATGTAGATACTCCTTCATATCCTAAAGCCCATCCTTCCGGTACCAAGTTAAGTTTGACTAAACCAGAGTCAACACTACCTATTTCAATTCTTCCCCCTTGTGCTGTCAAAGTCCCACCTTTTAAAACAACATTCCCTCCTACTAAAGCTAAAGTTTTTCCAGGCTGCACTTGTAGACCAGTTAAGGTATTTGCCTTAGTAAGTGGTGCAAAGGTATTTGTTAAAGGAACTAAACTCTTCCCTGTACCTTGAACTTCAATCTCACCTCCTACATTACTCATTAAGCCTAAACCGATAGGTGCGCTTACTGTTAACAATGGTGTTACCGCCGGATTTTTAGCACTAAATTGTGTACCATCGGCAAATTGAATGTCACTTGCGGTACTTCCAAAAAAAGAGCCTCCAATATTTAGCGAGGCATTAGGACCAAAAATGATACCGTTAGGATTAATTAAAAACAAGTTAGCCATACCGTTGGATTGAATCAATCCGTCAATACTAGAAACAGAAGAACCTGTTACGCGAGTAAAAATATTTTGAACATCTACGGAATTATTGAAATAGGCTGTACTGTTAGTGGGAATAGAAAATACATCAAAACTATGAAACAGATTGCTTCCTTTTGTAGTACCTCCTTCAATAACATTTGTTTCACCCTGGTTTGTAACAGAAGAATTAATAGGCAAAGTCGCATCAGGTACTATTTGTCCTAAAGCGGGTAAAGGAACCAGTACATAAAGCAGACTTTTATACCTAGCAAGCTTACGGAAGATAAGTAACAATCTGCTCATTACTCTAAAGTAAAAGTTTCCAAGGTAAAAAGTTCAAAACCTGATTTATTAAAGTGGCGAATACCACGTTGCAACAAAGTAGGTTTTATAAGATAGTCTACCACCAACACCATCTCTTTCCCCTCTTCTATCTGCTTTGGACAACTAACAGAAACACTTCCAGGGAAATGTAATATGCCCTGATGCTCACTCAAATCCTTCAGGTTTTTCCATACACTTGCTGTTGAATTCAAGGTTTTTAAACTAGGAGTAATTGATTCCATCACTCCCTGCCAGTTACCTTCTACTTCATTTGCTAGAGGCGGAGAAATTTCTTTAGCAAAGCTTCCAAGGTGTTCAGGACTAATTGTTATTCGCTGCAATTTACCTGTATTATCATACATGACAGCAGCACTTGCTCCTTCATTTTCATACCTAAAACCGATTTCAAAACCGAAGGGGGAAGATGGTTTTACTTCCGTAGATCCCCATGAAAAGCTATTATTTATAAATATAGGTGTTGTAATAGATTGTTCATAAGGACCAAAGGTTTTTGATTCAGTTTTACCATCAGCATAGGTGTAGTTATTTTGGTGATTAATAACACTGCCATCTTCGCTGAGATCAAAACATCTAACGCATTTAAAAGACTCGATTGCCTCTCCATTAGCAGAGTACCTAGTCCAAACTCCATACCAATCGCCTAAATGGTACTTACAAAAAAGTTTCCAATTTTGTAGTTGGTCTTCTGGCGTACTTTCTATATTCTTCGCGCTCATATTGCAACTCCCTTGGTAGTTTACTTTACTTTAAATTACGGCTGTCTTATAACAGATTGACAACTGGCATTTCATAAAACCTAGTTATCAATTAGATCACGCAATGTCCTTGGCTTAGAGTATGAGCAATAATTCTTTATAAAGAAATTATTTAGATTGCATTAAAAAAGATCAAGGAAAAGTGGGGAAGATTTTATAATTGGGGATAATCTGAAAAGATAGCAGGGTTGATTGGAAAAATTGGAACCTATACTTCAAAATCATGGCTGTTACAGTCTTTATAGCAAAGTGTTATCTACCCTAGGTTTATCTTGTGTTCATGATTAATTAGAGATAAAGAGTAATCGCACTATTCTCTTTTATTTTGATAACATTTTGTCTATTACAAGCTATCGAGAAATTTATAAGCCAAATGAAGCCTGAACCCCATAAGATTTATGCTGTTGTTAACCGAAAGGATGAGCAGGCAGTATGATTCGTTCTCTCTAAGTTAATTTTTGAAAGATTCATAGGATTTTTTACTGTTCATGATACTTTATTATCACTACTTGCTATTAGTTCAGTTAAATGCAGTCTACATCATTAGTGAGTTAATTGGCAAAAATTGATCCCTATTTGTCCTGAAGATTACAAGTAATATAAAGACTAATTAGTATACGTAAGGATAGTCGTGAGGGCTTACTAACCGTCGCTACAGCAATGTAACCTTACTTTAATGGATTCCAGACTGCTCGGCTCAAGCAATAAACGGAAAACTCATCATCACCAAACTAACAGGTTCAACAAATTAGAAGCCAGGTGGGTCTAGGATAAAGAGAAATTAACGGATAGTGACTTAAAATCTCCTGGGTAGTTATGTTATTAGAGCAAATAATTGAAATAGGAGAGACGTGATAGATTAGGTTTTCCAAGCGTTTGATAAGCCTCTCTGGTGTAACTTTAGACCGTTGTTGAACAAAATAATTGGCTCCTAATTTTTAATACGACTCTTGATGATGAATAATGAGTACGCGATGACAATCCAAGCTCCCAACGTTACACGCAATCACAATAAATTGAATAAAATCTTACATAATGGACTGTAAATCTAAACGTAGCTTTCGCCAGCCTTGGTTATACCCAATTGCACTCGCCGCCCTAACCAGCACCTTGATAAATACACCTTCAAAGGCACAAACTACCCAACCACCTCTACAAGTGCCTTCTCCCCAGGACGTTCAGCCTTTTCCTAACCCAGTGCCTTCTCCACTATTGCCTCAACCTTTACCGCCGCCTGAAGAATTATTAGAGCCAAGTTCGCCCACGCCTACAACCCCAGAAAATATCCCTGGTGGACTACAAACAATTAATGTAGAACGCTTTGAAGTAGTTGGTAGTACCGTATTTACCCCCGAACAACTGGCAAAAGTTCTTGCCCCCTTTACTATTAGACCACTTTCCTTTACTGAATTATTCCAAGCACGATCAGCGATCACGCAACTTTACTTTGATAATGGTTATATTACTTCCGGCGCTTATATCCCTCCCCAAACTTTGCAAGGCAAAGTTGTGACAATTGCTGTCCTTGAAGGCGGGTTAGAAAATATCCAAGTCACCGGAACAAAGTATCTTAACTCCAACTACGTCCGACGGCGACTTGCTATAGCAACAAAAGCTCCTCTAAATCGCAATCGCCTTTTACAAGCATTGCAATTACTACAACTCAATCCTTTAATTAGTAATATCTCTGCTGAACTATCGGCGGGAACTCGCCCCGGTCAAAGCATATTAGAAGTCCAAGTTAGCGAAGCTCAAAGTACAACCCTTCAATTTACCTTTGATAACGGGCGAACGCCAGCAGTGGGGAGTTTTCGCCGCAACCTGCAACTAAATGAAGGCAATTTACTCGGAATAGGCGATCGCATTAGTGTTGGTTATAACAATACGGATGGTAGTAACGCAATCGATACAAGTTACTCATTACCCCTAAATCCTCGTAATGGTACGCTCAACCTTAGCTATGGCACGACTTCAAGCCGGGTTATTGAGCCACCTTTTGACGTGCTAGATATTAAATCTGAATCTCGCTACTATGACATAACTCTGCGCCAGCCAATTATTCAAACTCCAAGTCAAGAATTTGCTTTAGGAATGAGCGCTAGTCGCCTAGAGAGCGAGACTTCCTTACAAGGTAGCCCTTTTGCCTTGTCTCAAGGCGCAGATGAGCAAGGACGAACTCGGATTTCGGCACTGAGATTTTTTCAAGAATGGACTGGGCGGGATGCTCGTCAAGTAATTGCAGCGCGATCGCAATTCAACTTAGGAGTTGGTGCAATAGATGCCACCGTCAATGAAGAAAGACCAGATAGCCGCTTTCTTTCTTGGCAAGGACAAGCTCAATGGGTGCGCCTGTTAGCGCCAGAAACATTACTTTTAGTACGCGGTAACGTTCAGTTATCAACTACCTCTCTGGTACCTTTAGAACAGTTTAGTTTAGGCGGTTTGCAAAGCGTACGCGGTTATCGTCAAGATTTGCTGTTAACAGACAATGGTGCTTTTGCTTCGGCGGAAGTCAGATTACCAGTTTTGCGCGTACCTGATTGGAATGCAGTTTTGCAAGTAGCGCCTTTTATTGATGTTGGCAGCACTTGGAATACTGGCAGGTCAGCTTCAGACACCAATTCTTTAGCTTCAGTAGGTTTGGGTTTAGTTTGGCAGCAGAGCGATCGCTTTACGGCGCGTCTCGATTATGGGATTCCTTTAGTGTCTGTATCTTCCACCAACAGAACATGGCAAGAAAACGGTATATATTTCTCCGTGTTTTACAACCCTTTTTAAATAAAATAAACTTAAAAAGATTAAGGATAATCAGCTTATGACTTACCAAATTGACTGTCCTGCCTATCGTCATAAGAACATCTCGCTTTCTACACCAATGAAGGGTAACATTTCCTATTTTAGTTTTAATGTAGTAATTGCCCATTGGCGCTATTCAATTGACGCTCAAGACTAATAGAGTCGCCAGCACGTTGTCCCGCCGTGTAGCCATCTGTTGTCACTCTTGCTTTAGAAGTTGCTTTACACCCAGTTAAAGTAATTCCTTGTTTCTGCCGCCACTTTGCGATTGCTTCTTGTTCCCGTTCGTGTGCCATGCGACAAGCCAGCCCTGTTACTTTGGTATCAGGAATACCTTGGCTGTTCATCCGTCACGTTTGTTCTTCAATTCGCTCCCCAAGCCGCCCTGAACAGCCAGTGATAAAACTCGATTTCCATCTACGCCAATTTGGTTGAGGGAACGGTTCTATCCCTATTACTTTGACTTGGCTCAGATAAGAGTGCCATGCTTGTTTCCGCGCCTTTACTTCTTCCGCCGCTAATCTTTCTACTGTTTTAGTTAGGTAATCGTATAGCGACAGTGCGATCGCTACATTATGCCTTCTTCCTGCTACAACCATCCTCCCACCCATCCACCACATCTTGCAAAAGTTAGCATTGGCGATCGCATTGGCAATAAACCCTCTCCAGTAAACTTTGCGGTTATTAGAGCCAATTGTAATTTGCTCTATTGGGAGCGCAGGAGACTTTTGCCCAGTTTCGATATCTTCCAGCCTTAAATTATGCTCGGTCAAAATTTCTTGAGCCTTAGCTGCCGCCGCACTCGCTTCGTACTCGTTCGCGGAAGTGGCAAGTGCTAGGAGTTTAGTAATACGGTCGATAATCTCTTGCATAATTTTTTATTAATGTTCAGAAAAACGGCGCAGCCCATAAAGTCCAATTTTCTTTATTGAAAGGCGATCTCCATCTTTCAATTAGCTCTAATTCCATCTGCTGCCTTGCTCTTGCCAACGCAGGTGCTTCCCACCAGAACGCTATATTAACTGCACATGACAGCCCATATTGGTAATGTAGACTTTGGTAATTGTCCAAATACCTTTTGCAGTCATGAGTCCCTTTCCATCGCTTGTTACTCTTGCTCGTCTCGCCAATATACAAGACTAAAGAGGCAGCACTATCTATCACAAAATATATACACGTCTCCCCTAGGCTATCTGTTGGTAAGCGATAAAATGACATTGGATACGGACAGAGTTGAAAAGGGTCTATCTTGTCTGAGTCAACGTGCGCCTTAGCCACATTAAACAAAGTTCCTTGCACAGGCTGATTCTCTTTTATCTGTTGCTGGTGTGCTGCAATTCTTGCTTTCCACTGCACTAATGCGTCTGCATCCATGCTCAGGCTTTTTTGTCTGCTGGCACTCTTAGGAATTATATTATGTGCAAACAGGTCAAGTTGATGGGTTTCCACAAGATTAACTTTACTTTCAACCAAATTATTGTAGACCCCCTAGAACTTAAGGGATCGCCTTTGGGTTAGCTGTTTTATCGGCGATAGTCGCTTCCTTGGCTGTCCAAGGTATCACTTCCCCTCGGCTAAGTTTTCGGCACAATGCTGTTGGTCTACCATCGCACTCCGAGTCAAGCAAGCGATCGCCTGTTATAAATACATCTGCTGGAACATCTAGCTTTGTTGCCCATTCTGTTAACGGCAGGATTGCCCAAGTCGTTACAAATGCTGGGATGCTCGTCGGTCGCTCTGCTCTGGGTACATCGCGCAAAGCACAGGTGAGGATCAGTTGATTAAAGCCGCGTAGTAAGGCATCGGGGTAGGGAAATGGGTCTTTTTCGCCTGCTGCTACTCGCTCCATAAAAGGGATTAGCCCAACAGCAAGGAGTGATAGCATTTCTAAATCATCTAGTTTCGTCGGGTCTGTAGCCATAATGGTTGTTCCAACTAAATTGCTGTATAACTTTAACCGAAGACCCGCAAAGCGTCACTGTTTAACGGCAATTTGGAAGCAAAAAATTTCCACCAAAGTTAAAACTTTGGCTTCGCATGAGGCAGAAGAAATAGCAGGACGCAGTAAGTAGATTAGAAACTTACACGCCTTAAGATTTGGTTTTTCTAGTTTTTTTCCTTTGCTTTGCCTTTCTTCGTGGAGCAAAAAGCTCTCTCTCGAACTCCCATAGCTCTTTATAGGGTCGCTCTAATTCCTCTAGTTCTTCAATGCGCCCTTCAGTTATTAATTTGTGTCTCAGACTAATCAATTTATTCCATTCCCGACAAGCTTTTCTGGCCCTTTCTCCAGGCACAGCTTTACAATTAACGCCTCTGAAAGACTTGGGTTCACGAAAGTAGTGAGTCATTTGCTGATACTTATACGAGGAATTTTAGTAGGCATCTAAAGTTTAATTTACAATTTTATTGACTTTATTAGGTTTTTCTGTTGGCTAGATAAGCTAATTGCACACTCACAAATTTAATGTACAACTGCTATTACCTTACGCTCTACCTCCACCAAAACTGATAATAGCTGGCGCATCACGTAGGCGATCGCCCCTATAGCTACAGAGTTACGGTCGGCAAACACTTGGGCTAGATACTGTAGAAGTGGAGTTCGCGTTACTTCGGGGATTGGCTTAATGTCTGTCAGCTAGGAAGTAATGATATTAGCGACATTTGGGAGGGTGATGAGTCAAAACGAATTATCAAGCGCAATATCTCCAGTACCTTTTGGTTTGTTCGGGAGGTGTTACCTTATGGAAAAGACTGTGTTGTTATTGCGCCAGTTTCAGTGCGCGATCGCTTAATTGATAAATTGAAGCTGGTGCTGGAAAATTATATGACAGCAGATCAAGGAAAAAGTTAATTTTTTGATGGAATAACAATTTTTTCAATAGTAACTAATCAATTTATTATCATTTGCTTTAAAACTATTTTCCAAACTCCTACAAGGTTATTATGACTGAAATTAAAAAAGTTTTAATCAATTGGACTGATTACGGAAACCGGAAAACCTGGCATAGCCCTTGGGGCAAAATTGAGCTTGAACAATGCTTTTACTCATGCGATCGCGGTAAGTATGTTTTCAAACTTCTGACATATGGCTTAATTAACCACTTTTTAGACCCACTATTAAGCTGTGCTTACTTTTTTGACCAGGCTAGAGCAATGAGACACTTACATTCAGTTATTGAAGTAGCCCAAATGTTAACCGATGACTGTCTCAATAATTTATCTATTAGCGATGCCCAAGCTTTACCTCTAGTTGGTACTAGCAACCAAATGTTTTGTTGCCAAACAATTGAGTTAGCCTTGAAACCAATTAACATCCCACTCATTGAATTCAGTGCAGTAGCTAGACCTAAGTATCATAATTCTTTGGTTGTTGACGATATAGATAGGTTTCCGCGCTATTATTTAGACCGTAACATTGCCAATCTTGAGATGAAAGATTGGATGGTTGCCTACCGTTAATTAATCAGTAAGGCTTGAAAGTAGCAGATCAGAAATACTTGTATTTTCAATTAATAGTTCAATTTGAACAATTAAACTGAGGTAAAATAATAAATCGATTGCCTAAGTTGTTTATAATTTTCTGGCTACAATCATGGGAAGATTCAGCTACCAAGATAATTTGCAGCCCATATTTCATTGAATTAGCACACAATCTGCCTAGGTACTGCGAAACTTTTGAGTTTTTAAGTAGAGGAGCGCAATCATCGATAAACAAGACGGATTGATTAAATAGCAAAGCTTCTATAACCAAGTTGTTAATCCAAGTTACGCCTTTATCTGAATTGTCATCAATTCCCCAAATTTCACTACTAACTTCAGAAGCTTTAGTGTTGATAAAAGTTTCAGTTTCCCATTTGTAAAACCTTGAATCTGAAATCTTGCTCAAATTAATTCCAAAGATAGGCAGTCCTATTTCTACAGCCTGAGTAACTATACTTTTGAGCAACGTAGCGTTACTTATTCTATTTTCTCCAAATAACCCTATATTTCGATTGTTAGTAGAAAATAAGTCTGGTTGAAATGTAGCTTGATTAACATCGTCAATAATTATTAGGTTTTGAGTGTGCATTTTTTAAAATCTCTTTACTTCTAGAGTTATTAATTTTCTATGCAAGCAAAAATGTTGTCTTCTCTAAATTAAGCCTCAACCTATTCATCAGAAACTCTTTGATAAGTTGGAAAACTTTTACTGTAGCCAGACTCAAGCTAAAGTAATGATTCCCACATCCAAACTTATAAGAGGGCAAACAAACATTGGGTAATATTTAAGATGCTGACTCACTACGACAAATAATATATACATTAACATCATTATATTAACTGTAAAATCACTCAAGCAAAGTTTTCTCCACGATAGTGCGATCTAAGTTTTGTTTTCTCTATGGTTCTAGGTTATGCGACCGTTGTAGACATTGCCATGAGCCGATTACCTCTCTTAAACATCGGTTTTGTCCCTTCTGCGGTACGAATCATCAAGAAAAATCCGACTTTCAAACCAGCTTTGAGTAATGCTTTGGAGGTCATTTTGCAGGCTTTTACACGTATTCTGTTGCAACACCAATTCTGCTATCTAATTCCAGGCATCATAAACTCGTGTCCAGTTATTTCTGAAGATATTTCGTCAATAAACTGATTTAATGAGTTTAAAATAAATTCAGATAACAGCCAGTTATATTTACTATCAAAATACCCAGCTAAAATATTGGGTGAATACCTTGCCAACTCACTTAACCTATGCATTGCAGCGAAAGTCAGTGGTAGGTCAGTATGTTCAATACAATTATTAATATTGTTTTTTCGCTTAATGTACCACAACTTTGTTGAGCCATAAATATAAAACAGATTTTTTCTTATCTTTTGATGATAGCTTGATAAATTTCTTAAGTTGTTATCCTGTTGTCCTGTTCTCCAATAAAATCGCTTTTTTCTTCTTATTATAAATTCTTCAGGTTTACCTTTATCTAACTCAAAACCATCTGGCAACTTGTTTATTGTGTGTTGGTTAGTAAAACCCCTACCAAGCTTCGCACAAAACCAAGCTTCATCAGAATCAGACTTTTTAACATAGAGTGGACTTGATACAGGGATAAATAATTCGGCAGAAGACTTAAATGTTAAATTGTATGCTCTATGAATGTAAGGTAAATTATAAAGTAAATCTTTAAGAGTATATTCTTTAAACGCTCGATCTTCTTCTAAATAGCTGATTAGTGCAGGTAAGACTCCAGAAGTTTTAAATTTAACAATTTCAGTTGCTATAACTCTCCTATTACCTCTACTTTCACCAGATACACCATGTTCATTTGCAAAATCTATACCTTTAACTAAAAGTAAAGCTTTTGTAGAGTTTAAAAAACAGTAATAACCCGTAAGTGGTGATGAAGTATTAGGAAGTTGTTTTGCAGCATTATAGAAATGTCGGGCTTGTTGCCAAAAAAATAATGCTTCTTTTTTTCTTGATTCCCTACCTCTCTTAAGCCACATTTCTACATAATCCCAAGTGTTTGTAACAAGAATAGTTTTGCTATTAAACTCAGGATTTATATGAGCTTTATGAAGTGATAATGGCTTACTATTTAAATATATTTCTTCAAATACCATAAGTAAATTGTGTTGGTAATCTTTGGTACTTAGTTAAGAATCAGAGTAAGTAAAATATGTTTTCACTTAGCAAGTCAGAGATGTTCTTCTGAAACTAAGTTCTAGGTGTATCCAACCCTTCAACTTTGTACATCTATAGTTTCCATTGGAATATAGAAAGTATATATAACCTAATGAGAAAATCAGGATAAGGAAAGCTGCTTCATTTGAATGGCACTAAGTTAACGTGAAAACTTTACATAACAGGGGCTTAGTAGATTGGATATTTCAGAGAGAGGAAACTGAAGAATTTGAACTTTCCTAACTCTCGATACCTACTTTCTATATTTCTGTTTTGCAAAACTTTAACCTCCCTGCAAAATCAATTGTTTCGGCTTATCTTAGTGCCATTCTGCCTCATTCCTTCTGCACTGATGAGAGCAATTATCTCTCTGTAATCACTCTTGTAGGAACAAAACTTGAAACGATTGCTACCTTAAGAATGCAAACTTTTATTTCTTCTATCATTATCAGATATCCTTAGCAAGCTCAAACTATTAGTAGATAATTATTATAGCGATTTTAGCCTTCTTAGTTTGACACAAGAGGGATGTTTATTCAAGAGGTTTATTGTAGAACTATGATCGCTCGTAAGGAGTATGCAACAGATTCGCCGCCTTGCGTTTAGCCGCTTCTCCCCGCCTGTCATACCTTGCAGTAGTCACTGGACTGGCATGACCCGCCAATTTCTGCACAGTGCTAATGTCTGCCCCTCTATCCAGCAAATTACTAATAAACGTGCGCCGAAAGTCATGAGGTGAGAAGGATGTAAGGTTTGCTTCCTTGCCTCGTTGCTGTAAAATATCCAACACCGCTTGGTCAGTCATCCGCCGCGCCTCAAGCTTGCCGCCTTTGCGCGTCGGATAAAATAGCGCCCCTGGTTCGTCCCCCCGCCAAATCAACCAATCCATTAGCGCCGCCGTCGCTCCATCATCTAAGTAAGTCGTCCGATCTTTATCCCCCTTGCCCGATCGCACCGTCAAACAATTATCAACCATATTCCAGTCAGACAAATCTATTGCCACCACCTCAGAACGCCGTAAACCAGCCGCATACAGCACTGCAATTAACGCTGCGTCGCGGCTACCCTTCACCGATTCGTCCTGGGCGCAAACATGAAATAAAGCCTGCACTTCCCCAATGCTTAAAGCCCTACCTTTCAATAACCTTTGCCCGGTTTTACGTTCAATGGCGATCGCACGATGGTAATCCTCCGCCGACATTTGCCCTAGCTTCCATGCTTCTTCGAGTACCCGCGAAAGAGCCGCCATCATTTTATTAGCATTGCTGGATGCGTAACGCTCTGATAGTTGAACGTAAATCGCTTGGGTGTGTTGATACCTTAAGGATGCCCAAGGAAAGCTAATTGCATCTAACTCTCCTCCACTAACGATTTTGGCGATCGTTTCCAGCGCCCCTCGCATCGTCCGCCGCGACGACGAAGCTAACTGGGACAAATAGACCAACACTGGATTGAGACTTGGTTCTCCGGTAGGGGCAATATTGGCGCTTTGCTCCAGGGCGACTATAGGGAGCGCAGTGCCAGAGACAATTGCATCAGGAATAACATCTACGGCTACGGTCTGGGTGATTTTTTCGTTCAAAATAGCTAATCCCTAGAATACGCGATTATTTTACTATAATCTTTGGGAACTGCCATTCTCATAACCTATTTTATAAACAAATACTCTAGCGAAACTCTAACGACACTGCTTAGGGTACACTAAGGAGTAATTGCGTTTTAGGTTGCCTGTATGACTTCTAGCAAAACTAAGTTTAGCTTGCAAGAGTTTTTAGCTATGCCCGATCGCTGTGATCGCTCTGAGTTAGGCGCTGGTTTGATTTAGACGATAATCAGTGGTGGTGCAAAATCCAGGGGTCTGAGGCATTTTACCCAGAAAATGCTTTTTCTGTTTTAACGGAAGTTTCCCGATGCCAACCAAAACCAGTGATAAATGTAGGCAGTGCAGCAAGCTAACCGTTGAAAGTGCGATCGCCCGTCATGGAGAAACGGGGGATGGTTGTTGGGTAGGAGAACTCTGCCACAAACGCCGCACCTATTATAAAAAACGCGACTTATACAACCGCAACCGTCGCCTCAAGTATTATGGCGAGAAAGAATCAAGTCAGCAGTTAGAGTCAGTTAATATTCCAATAGTCCCGGCGGTTATTATCTACTTTTACCGGGGGCGTAAGGACGAGCCACTTCACGCCATGTCTGTCGAACTATGGGTAGGACAGCAAAAGAAAGCTGTGCGCGAACCCGTCCATACTCTAGGCTGGAAGGAAGCAAATGTTAGGGAATACATCAAAAGTGCGCTCGCCTCCTTTTCCCAGCAGTACGAAGTAAGTATTAGCGGCGTAGCAGCAACCGTCGAACTTAAGCCCAGCCTATGTCCCCTCGCTCCTTGCCCCTTAAAAGCTGGAGATGAAAACTAATGTCTCCAAGTTATAAACAGCTAGAACTAGATTTGTGGGGCGACCTTAAAACTGCACTGACTGAGCCAGAAGCCGCCGACATGGAATTGCTTTGGCACTCCTTAGATCAGGCGATCGCTCTGTCTGATAGTCATAAGCAATTATTAGTAGCTGGGGATGCGATTGCTCAGATTGTCGAAGTCTTTGTTTTACGAGCTAATGGCATTCTAGATAGTTTAGAAGTGACCGACGATAGCCAAGGCCCTGTTTTAGGTGACGACCTTTTATCGGGTTTGATGCGCCAGTCAATGTCGCTTGATTTGTCGGACTTGATGGAAGAATTTACTTTTGATGATGTTGAATTGACTAAACTATCTAGAATGCCATTAGCTCGTAAAACAAAGACTTCGACAATCTGAGCAATCGCTCGTCAAGAACGGGCGAGGATGAGGAAAGCCTTGAAGGAGTTGGCAGAAAAAGAAAATATCCCCAAGTGGCAGCAGGCGATCGCGCTTTGGATTGAACAGCATCCCGGTGAGAAAGTTTCTCTGTTGCAATTACAGCAAGCTCTTGGTATGCCCTTAGTTGAAGTTTGGTTAGGGCTGCTGCATTCGCCTACGCCGTATCAGTGGGATGATACGGGGGAGTTTTATAGGGAGGCGCGGGATATGTGGATTGGCAGTTAATCTTCCTCGCTTTTCAATAGCAACTCGTCGAGTGATTCTGGATAGTCGCCTCGCTCCACCATTTTGGCAAAGGTTTTATAACAATCATTTTTATCTCCAGCTTTACGCGGATAGCCTAACCAAAGAATGAAAATCGCTTTATGGTCTGGAGTTTGTAAAGCACGAAAGAACAGGCGATAACGGTTAGGCAATCCCATTTTTTTGACCCGCCCATATTTCTTGAGCGAACCAGATAGAGCAAAATGTTCGGCGAAAGGGTCTTCAGGAATCTTCTCTTTGATGGCAACCATAATCGCTGTATAAAGCTTTACCTTGGCGTGAGTGAAGTAGTCTTCAGCAGGCAAAATCTCTTTTAGGCAGCGAACTTCTGCTTGTAAGTCACGGCGTTGCTTGCCAAATAGCCGTTTGATGAAGTAAATCTGCCATCCATTACGAATCAAGTACCACTCCTGCTATCAATTCATCATCGAGCAATGCCATTTCCTCGGTGTAACGTTCCAATTCATCAGGATTTTGTAAAGCCTCTGCCATCACAAAATCTAGAAACAGCGATCGCATTAGTTCATCTTGTTCTTGTTCAAGCTGTGCCGGGTTCAGGCGAACTAGCAAAGTGTCGGCATTAATCACTTGCACTTCCCCATTCACTTTAGCGAATTGAGGGTTGTCCTTAAAAAATTCATTTTCTAATCTAAAGCCTGCACTATTGCCGATTTTTGACCAGGAGACATTATAGCGTTTATTTGACATAGTAGTTGCAACTTTCATTCTAATAATGTTATTACATATTGTAAGTACATAACTAGGAAACTTGTTAATTTTTAACTAAAACAAATAGAATTTGCGTTAATCCGGCTCAATTGTGTTCAATTGATCCCGAATTGAGCATCAGGTGATTGAACGCACGTGCGAAGAAGCCTTTTTAACTGCTTTCGAGCAAGTCAAAGCTTTTGCTAGGATTAGCGCCGATAAAAATGCAATTGATTAATTGATTATCTGTTGGGCGCGTACTTTTTGTTTCCCGCCTGCAAACACTCCTAAATAACTACTGGTTTGCCCCTGCCGACCTGCATTTGAAAACTTTGCCGAAAACATCCAAGTCTGTCAGAAGCAGCTATTTTTAGAGTTTTCGCATTAAAACTACAACTACTTTAACTTCAATCCCTGTATAGCTCGACGCTTAGTTTCCTCTCCTCGGCGGTCATATTTAGCGGTAGTAGCTGGAGACGCATGACCAGCCAATTGCTGCACAGTGAATGTATCTGTATTAGTGTCGAACAAGTTTGAGCAAAAAGTGCGCCGGAAATCATGGGGAGAAAATTGCTTCACTCCCGCCTTTATTGCTCGTGCTTTAACAAGCTTATAAATCCCATCTCCGTCATCAGCAAAGTGCCGTAGTTCGGCTCTACCTGCTTTGTTAACTGGACAAATCAACGCTCCTGGTTCGCTACCTCTAATCGTCAGCCATTGTTCGATAATTTCCAAAGCTTCGCTTGTCAGGTAAACAATGCGCTGTTTTTCCCCTTTGCCACGCTGGACAATTAGAGAACCACTGGTACGGTCAAGGTCAGCTAATACCAGACGTGCTAACTCTTGTCGTCTAATCCCACCAATTCGTAAAATCGCTATCACCGCCGCATCGCGTAAATCTATCGGCTGGGGGTTGACCAAGCAACTGGTAATTAAGGCGCTAATCTCTTCACTGCTCAAAGCTCGACCACGTAAACCAAGGGATGTTTTTAGGCTAGGCAGAGCAATCGCTTTGTTGTAGTCGGTCATATCGATTAAATCCAATTGATAAGCTTCGTTAAGGACTCGGCGCAGAGCGACGAGCATTCTATTTACGGTAGTAGCAGCGAGTTTTTGCTTCAGAGCAGTGCGGACAGCAGCAGTATGACGGTAACGCAACTTTGACCAGTCTAAAGTCATAGCATCGCATTCTCCGTCAGTCAATAATGAAGCGATCAAATTTAAGGCAGAACGCATTGCCCGCTCAGACCCCACAGTTAACGAGCCAAGGTAAACAGCCGCAGGATGATTGGTTAACGCAACTGGCTCAGTAAGCTTAATTTGGGAGATTTCATGAGCAGGCAGGAGGTACATAGCTCTTGAAAAGTTGGGTTCTCAATAACCATTTTCTCACAAACTAAAGCAAGTAATCCTCAATCTTTTTACTGATGTGCTGACAGATATCTAAACCTGCCGGAAGCCTCAGCAACACTATCGAATTTTACTTTACTTACCAATTAAAACAGCTTGGTTACTCCCTTTAGTCACAGAACCATCCGCACTCATTTTTTTTGGTTGTCCTAAAACTACCGCCAGTTTAGCTTGAGCCACCGTCTTGCCATCGACATACAACATTCTTCTATTTAAAGTAACGCTATGAAATCCGATAAATACTTGACCATTTACTTGGACGCTGAAGCGCGATTTGCGATCTTGTATTGGGGTGGCGATATTAATTGCCAAAGCTTCGGGCGAATTGACTCCGCGATTAGCTACTCTTACTTTTTTCGGTTTTTCCTCTTTGATTACAGGCGAGGTTTGCTGGGACGATTCAATTTTATTTTGTGCTTCGCGCACTCCCTCTTTTCTAGCTCCCATAAACTGATTTTGGGCAGTAAACGTATCATCAAGGTTTGTTTTATCTACCTTTATTGCCACTTCATCAGGTAATGGATTGGCAACAACTGATTGATCGCGACTCTGCAAAAGTGTCTTCTTAAATAGTTTTATATCTTCAGCACTTGGAATATATAGTTTTCCTTTAGCAATCGCCAGCACCTTACTATTGCGTCGGACTTGCACCTCCCAGATTTCTCCCTTCTCGGCGGTAGGCAATCTACCTTTGAGCTTTAAAAATGTTGATTGGTTATGTTGTCTTCCATTTAGCGGTAGTTGCGAATTGCGCCGAACTCTTACAATTACTGATTTTTCAAGAATTTCCTTAATTTCTCCTACTACCCGAAACTTATCAAGGGCAGTTGGTGAGTTTATTGAGCAACGCTTTTTGTTTTCAATCGGTAAGTCTATTTGCTTTACCTGCATTAAGTCGAAGCGTAATGGCTCGGTGCGAGGATATACTTTCCAATGGTGTACCTGTTGCAGCCAGTCCTTGGGCGTGTCTTCACGTTTTTGTAGCTTTTTAATTTGATGAGCTAGATACCAATCAAGTTTCGCGTCAATTTTTTGCCCGTCTTCTGTAACTAATACTCCTTCATACTTTCTCTTTCCGGGCTGGAAGATCCCTGCTACCCAACCCACCGCAGTGTAAATAACTGGGAGTTGGGTAGATTTCTTAGTTTGTTCCTTAAGTACAGTCATCGATTCCATAGCGTTGCTCCATAAACGTTAATAAGTCGGCTTCAAGATCCGTTAGATATACTTGCCGCCCTACCCCCTCTAAAAAATGATAGACACAACAGTCTAGCAAGCTGCAACATCAATCTGTAATAGGTTTGGTTGTTCGGGAATTTGTAATAAGCCATTCCCAACTTACCCAGACTTCTCCCATGCCTCCAGGCGTGATTTTCAATTTTTTGACAATTCCTGCTCGAATTAAGACGATGTACGGGCATTCCTAACTCAAAAGCCTTCCACGCCTGTAAGGAGTGGCGCTTACACAAAACCGCTCTCAATTCTTTTTCAATTTGTTGGCGATCTTTGGCTAAGTTTGTTTGTCCGCGCAGGTTGTCTAAACTCTGATGCAATTGTTGCTCTTGGCGTGTCAGCAGAGATATTTCGTCGGCAACGCAAATCATATTTTGCCCCAAATGCGATTAATTTTTTAATGCGATGCCACTTATAGCACTTGCACCATAAACGGGGATATTCTTACCGCTTGATGCTTCACAGAATACCCAAAGCTCTTTCGGACTACCCAAGCCCTCCACAGACACGAAAGACAAATTTTCAACTTGCTCATAGCGCGCCTCATCAATAGAATCACCACCAATCCGCGAAATAGCGAAGGTTAAACGCTTGAATACCCAGTTCAGCATTTTGATTGGCAACCAACTTAACTCGCTAATGTTCTGTGGTTCAGAGCAGAGAAACTCCATCAACACTGAAGCAATTTTTTTCCTTTGAGCTTTATCAAAAGAATTCATTACGTCAATTAGTTTTTGGCTGTCTTTTTGTAATGAGTTAGCTATTTCTATCCAGGTAGCTGACTGCAACAGTAGTAAAGCTAGGTTAGAAGTTGGTGCTATTGGTGGACTATTGGTGGGATCACCAACCGCCTCTATACCAGTTACAGAGGTAGTTTCAGCGTTGTTGTTGGTGAATTGGTGAATTAATGGCTCCGGTAAAAGATGGTGTGGTGGTGGAGCTTCTTGCTTGTGGTCTTCTGGAGTTATAACTATAGAAAAATCAACAGGTGTTACTAAATCACCAACTTCACCAATTGCTGGCGGTATTCCTTCTACAGTGATGGTTTCAGCGATTGGTGGCTCCACCAATTCTGCACCAACCTCCACCAACTTTTGAGTTAGGGGGATATATTTCATCTCACTACCCTCCCCCTCAATCCGTCCATGCCCCGCCGCCGCTAATGCCATAAAAACCACCGTGCGGATCTTCTCTGTTGCCCAACTTTTGAGCGCATTAATTCGGGTTTTGAGAAACGAAGCGTTTAGCCCCTGTTTGGACTTAGCGAAGTATTTCTCTGCCTGGTCTTGAACTTTTAAAAATATCCCTTCAAGCTTTCTCGTTGGAGCATTGTTGCCGTGAATGTATTTTTGTTGCCACAGATAAAAATAAGCTATTTCTATCGCGCAACGCATTGTCTCACCGTCAATTGTTGGTTCAGGTAACTTGCCAGCACAGACTGCGTTAACTATGTGCAGCCATAGGGCAATTCTTGCCGCGTAAGCTTCAATTTTTGCGTAGACAATCGAGAAGCCAAAGTAGTTTTCCTCCCTCTCGTCGTCGGCTAAAGTATGATTCCAGGCTTGGAATAGCACTTTCGCTTCCCGCGTTAGCAAATAGTCTTGCTGTGGCAATCCTTCTAATTGCTCGTACAGCCACTCTAGAGTCTCGGTGAAATTACTGTTTGCTTTTGGAGTCAGCAAATCTAGATATCTCGGTGGCGCATCGGGTATTGAGCAATAAAGGAATCTAGCACTGTAACCGCTAGAAATAAAATTCACATCATCGCTCATCAATCGCGCTAACGTATCCCACTGGTAAGTACCTGTTTTACTGAAGGCGGTACGGCTTAGAAATAACCTAGCATCGTGGCGATCGTAGTTGCAGGCAGCGCCATTGAAAAAACTTAACTCTAGTTGTAAGTCATCGCCTTTCCCACCACCTTTGTATTGGTTGAGACGCTGGTAATCAGCGACAAGTTCATCTATATATTCCAATAGCCCGCGCGGATTTTCTTGGTGGATGCGGATTTTGGTCGAGGTGGTGACATTGGAGAGTAGTCGCCGCATTCTTACGGGCGGTTTCCCCTCGGATTTTTTGTCCTGCTCGTAATCGGCAAGGTTTGTATCATAAATCTCTTTGGCTTCCCCCTCCATTTTTTCTAACGGGTAAACTACTTCTTTTTGAGGCGGCGTTTTCGCTTGCCCGGAGTGGGCGACGTTTGCCGTCCAAAATATGCAGTCTTGGGTATAGCCAGACACGGGGTCGATAACTATCCTGGCGCTCGTACCAATTCTTGAGGCGCAAGCAGGCAAAAGAGTGTTAAATAGATATTCCGGTGCTGTAGGCATCGCACTTGCTTTGGCTATCAGTGGTTCGGCAAGGATGGGATTGAGGTATCGTCGGATATCTAAGCGCTTGCGGCAGTTTTTAATTATCGGCGTGAACGATTGGATAGCGGCAACTACTTCGGTTGCTTGCTCTCCTTCGCTGTAAATGATTCGCGCTAAATTCTTGATTTCATTGAAGGATTTTTTAGCGTCCGTGGCTAAGTCCATCAACGCCGCCGTTTGCGCTGATTCGGTTTCGTAACTGGCGAGAATGGTTTTTATGCGATCGCACAAGGAAATTCCCCCTCTTGTGCTTGGCTGACTACTGCTACTAGGGCTAAAACCTTTGTAGGGCTTATTATTGTCAGCCGTATTGTTCTTGACGTAGTTTTTCCAGTACCAAGAGCGGAGGCAGTTTTCAATCCCTTCGGGAGTGCAACTAGGGGCGGGATTGCTCTTAGCCGCCGATGCCCAAATTGATTCAATCTCTTTGGTGGGCAAGGGGGGGGAGCAACGAGTACCATAATTTTCTAGCAGTAATTGAGGATTGCCCTCAAAACTCTGTCCGATGGTCTGCAAGTAAGAAGCTGTGCCGATCAGGTCACGGGCTAGTTTAGCGCCGCCAAAGTTCCGCCCTCCTTGGGCGCAGCCCGACTGGAGTAAACTGCGGGATTCTTTAGCTAGACAAACTTCAATTGGTACAGCTTGAGGTACAGGTAACGAAATATCTTCGTAGCGCTGATCGTTGAAGGCAGTAGGTTCTAGGCGTGTTGGGCTGAGGGTAGCGGGTTTTACTAAAGCTTGGAGGCGTTCTCTCAATTGCTCGTAAGAATATTTAATTCCTGATTCTTGGACAATCTCTGTCCGTCTCGGTTCTCGTCCGGGTTTGACGTGCCAGCCGCCAGCAAGTCTAAATACTCTTGAGGGGTTTTTGTTACTGGGATCTGCCCCCATAACCTCAATTAACAGGCGTTGCAATTCCCGCCACTGTTCAACATTTATTGGCGTGTCAAACACCCAGTAGGGTTGAGCAGATTTATCACCGCTATATACCGTGAAAGTTGGCTCAAAAAAGCCTAATGTTTCCCAATGTAATAGCTGGTCTTCAATCGGGCGATCATCCCACTCACAAAATATCGCCGCGCACTGCTTGATATCTTTATCTTCGTGTCCGCCGCCAGCGCCGTTGACTACTACATAGGTTCCGCGTTCGTCATTTTGGTAGGATGCGATCACAGGGTAATCCAAATTGTTCAATTTTCGCCCTTTGTCATCTCCCTTTTTAGGATTATCTGAGTGATAGAAAAAGCGCAAAAATACTTCGTTTGAGGTGTAACCAAGGTAGGCTAGTTGCTTTTGGGCTGATTCGCGGTCTGTTTGAGGAAATGCGTAGTTCATTTTGGTTCTCGTTATTTATGTTGAACCAAGACAACCCCTAAAAATAAATTATGCTTATTTACTAAATTTTGCTTATTTACTAAATTTTGCTAGACTTACGATGGATTATGGGGTCGTGGCAGTCCAGTCTAGGTTTATTTCTAGGTAGGGATTGTCCCGGCTTTTTTATTGCTTGATTTCAGCTAAATTTAAAGGTCGCAAGGTTTTTCACGCTCGACTTAAGCTCATAAGGCAAGCACTAGCCATATAAGCAAGGCTCTCCCACGCTTGACCATTCCCAGAGCGGCGAGTTATCCGGGCGTAGATGCGAAATTCATAAGGATCAAGCCCGTAGTCATCTATTTCTCGTCTGACGAATAGGCTTAACTCGCTTTTCTCCTTGACGGCAGCATTCATGAAGCTCCCTCCTTTTCTTTGAGGGTAGCTGTAGGGGCTGTAATTCCTATGCTGCTGTTATCTAATGTTTTTGAACCAAAAGAATTTGAAATTATTTTGGGAAATAACTTGCCAAAAGGCACACTAAAGCTGCACAATACTATTAATAGCATCGCTTCTTAAACTCCAATCTACAGGACGGGTTTAGAGCCTTCGGTGGCGGAAGATATAGTCTGAGGACTGGTCAGACTTTCCCTACCAACGAAGCTTATTCAATTGTGAATATTATACGGGATTTAGTAGCCAAAGCTGAACCCAATGAGAGAATTTTATATATTTGTGTAAGTACAGATAACTTTTCATTTGTCAACTCCTAAAGGTTTGATTTTTAAGAAACTAAACGTTCTGCTTTTAGTCCTGCCTGTTTCCAGTCAGAAATAACAGCACTAACCCGTGTTGGGTCGGGTTCGGCTATTAAGGCACAACGGTCTTGGCGGTTAAGAATTGAAAGAATTTCAATCGAAGGCATGAAGCAACTAACTACTACATCTTTAACATTAGAATACAGTAAAATATTTGACTCTAATGTATCTTCAAATAATCTCACATCTTTGCCTTGAGGTAAATACTCATTAGTAATAATGCGAGTTTTAGCTTCTATTAAAGGCTGCCAATCAGCAGTTGGTGGAAAAGCAAATAATAGAACAAGACGCTCTGGCACGTGCGCTAAAAATTTAGGGGAGCTAGGATCTCCAGAGTACAATAGATGCTTTTTTCCTAATTGCCACCAAACACCAGGCACATTTACGGGTATTGAGATGGAAGGCTGTGGCAATGACAAAGCCTGCTCCGTTGCGGGAGTCAAAACTTGAATAGGGGCAGAAGGCACTTCGACGGGAGTATGATTACGAATAGCAACAATTTCTTGCTTAATGCGCGGCGATGGTGTAATTATCGACGCTGTAGACGATAACTGCGAAACTGGTTGTATTTCTTGTTTTAGTGCGGACTCCAACTTGGCACTCGGTAAAGCGTACTTTTGTTTAATGTCCTTGGCAGCTTTATACGTGATAGATTCCCCTGCCTTAGCACGAGCAAATGCCTCATTACGGGCAGCATCAGGGATCGAAGGAGCAGCTAACTCGTACAAGGCAGAAGGAGCAATAAAATCAAAATCAACAAATTGTTGATTTTGAAAAACAGCAGCAACGTTCATAAATCGTTTAGCTGTTTGAATACTCCAGTCAAATTCAGCTTCCAGCCACGACCCGAAACGCCCATGCCCTAGCTTTTCTTTTACGTTAACAAGCTTCTGTCCAATTTCAACAATATCGTTGGCAGTCCGCTTCATCAATCCCCTAATTTCCCCAGTTTGCTGCTGCACGAACTGGGAGGTCGGAGCATCCAGAGCGGTGTAATCAAACTTTTTCCAAGCTTTAGGACTAGCAGTTGGCATGAAAATGACACAGGTAGACGTGAGAGTAGCATTTTCAATTTTAATAATATTGCCGTCACTCTGGTGGAAAAAGTCATTCAAATATTGGTTCATAGTTAAAAATAAATTGTGCTTAAGCTGTAGAAATTACTTACTTTTCTCCAAAACGGTACGCGTTATCGTTTTGCCATTTAGTTTTGAATCAAAAACGGTAAGCCTTAAATGTTTAATTTGGTGCTGATATCCAAAACGGTACGCGTTACCGTTTTGCCATTTAGTTTTGAATCAAAAACGGTAAG
>Ga0115849_10010_pt1 | contig 24240 bp, 28 predicted proteins | sample InSIn3SAF170_FD_83863 | JGI IMG/M metagenome (GOLD analysis project Ga0115849, IMG submission 83863) | reverse complement strand
GCGACGACTATTGAGGCCGGTTATCCAGTCCATGTACTATGGTGTAGGAGAAATGGAGTATGGACCGATTGCATATTGCCGTGGCGTTTTGGAACATCATCTTACTCGATCTGACTTGCTCGGGTTGATCAGAAGAGTAAGCTAGAAGATATTAGCTGCATAAGCCAAGAACAGGCTTTTCTTGGTCGACTGGCTCAAATTACTTCAATTCGAGGGGGGGGCACGCAGTTTATGCTCATGCTCGTTACGTCCTCTCTTGGTCACTCGATCGCGCGGTACAGAATGCCGCATCAACGGTTTCTGGTGTAGGGCTGGGACCGATGCTGCAGAGTGAAAGGCGCACTCCCGTACTTTGGTCAGGGTTTTGTTGCAGCTGCGCTACGTGAATGCGACGGAATTGCAGTCTAAGAACAACCTCCATCGTTCTGAAAAGCAGATCTTGAATGGCACCAGGATTCATGTTACGACGTGCTACAAGGACCTGTCATCACCAGCAGTTCACAACACCACTGCTCTCCGGAGGACATCGGCGTCCATAGCCATGTCAGGCTTCCATCCCGCCAAGCCACTCACGTGCTGAACACGTGTCTCTTTGACCTCTCTTCACGTGATCTCTATCGCAATCTGCAACACCATGGATTCCACCGGATCTGTCGAACTGAGCATCGATCAGCAGTTTCGCTCGGTCGCTAGGCTGCTGTCGTGCAATACTAGGAAAACCAACATCGGAGCGCGAATGGGGTATGTCAGAACACCAAAAGCGCCGAAACCCCCACAGCTCCATGATCGCCGCTTCCCGCCGTGCCCAGCTTTGCCGCGGCCAAGACCCTGCAAATCAGCGGATTGAAGCCAGCGTAAACCGTGCACAATCTCCCCTCCCTATGACCCCCATGATCTCAAAGCCGAACTTCTCCACCCCGTCCCCACTCCCGCTTCAGCCCGGCGGGAATTGCGTCTCCACCCACTCCCTCGCCCGTGCATACCAGACCTCATGCTCCTCCTCGGACGGATCCATCTTCCCCTTGGCGACAAAGTCCTCCAGCGCGAGCAACATCTCGCCGTCCTCGCCCCGCCTCCCGCACCAGTCAGTAAACAGGTGGACGAGATGCGCATGCACGCACGCCCAGAAGGCGCCTTCGCCTGGTGCCCCGTCGCCGCAAACGAAGCCGAAGACATCGCCGTCGCCGGCCTGTTCGACGCTCAGCACGCCCGGCAGGTGGATCAGCCAGGTCGCGGATGCGGGGAGTTCGTGCTGCTCCCAGAAGGGGTCGAAGTACATGGCGTGCGGGTTTAGCGTGTCGCTGGAGCTGTTGCTTGCGAGGAGGAGGGCGCGGACGGTGTTGGGGGAGGGGCAGGAGTAGATGGTGATGCGTGCGGAATAGGCTGAGTAGGGCAGCGTGCGGAAGATTGGGGGCGCGGGGGTTGCGGGTTGGGGTTGCTGGGAAGGTGTAAGCCATGTGCTTTTTTTTTTTGGAAACGTGTGTGGGTTGGGGTAAGAAATACTGTTGATGTGTTTTGTTGCGATGCAGGTGCGTTCATCCATAGCGTTGCTGGGTTCTTCCGCAAAGAGTCTTTTTGCGCCTTAGCTAAGAGCGCTAGGAGTTGTGCGTTGATGGCGGCGTTGTGCTCGTCATGCGACATAGGTTGCGGCTTGGGTGGTGGAGTAGTTGCGGGTGGCGTGATGTATGCGGAGGTGGAGGAATGAAAACGAGTGTGCGAAACATTCTCGACGCAGTTCGCCATCTTGTATCGATCTTGGTGAAGGAATGAGGATTATTGAAAGTTCGTGTTGTTGAAAGAAAGTGACGTGAAGTGATGGAATGATGAAGTTTACTCTCGCGCGATGTCTCAGAACCGCTTGTAAAGGCTGGTAACTTCAGGCAGTCGTCTGTGTGTGGTTCACTGAGAAGAGGGAACTCCAGGACAGTCACAGGTGAGTTCGCACCGTCCTGTGTTAGATCTACTGGAAGCGACGATCGTGACGAAGTATAAAGTCGCCAATAGATCAGTTAGCATCAACGATGTGTCTAGCAACCAGTAGACACAAGCCTGGTCTTTGCATGGTGCGACGATGAAGTGTGGTGTGTGAGATGTAGTTGGGAAGTTGAAGTGAAGGGTCCCTGCGAACGAGGTACCTGGCACGTATTATGTCATCCAAGGCCGCAACAGGCAATGAGGATAGGTAGCGATTTTTTGGATGCAGTGGAAGAGGTTGGCCGGTCTGCCCAAGCGGGATGTTCCAGCAGCAAGGTAAGCGAGGGATGGAAACTCTTGGGACGGGTAGCAAGCCGTGCCAGCCCCCCCCCCACCAGACACTAAGCCATACTCGTGCGCAGATCTTACAGCAACGTCCTACGACCATGCACATCTTCACTCGAACTGCACTTCTTTTGAGCGAGAACCTGCTAGTAGCGGCGAAATCTAGTCAGAGATGGAGCTCTGCAGAAATACAGCGCAGCGCAAACTTCAAATTTCTTCGAGCCTTGACCAGCCGACGACTGTGAATCCAAACGAGCAGATGGTGTTCGGCTCGAATGCTACCAGGGTAGCGTGTTCGTCATGGCGAACGCTCCACGGTGGTAGATCTAAGGACGCCGTTATAGTAGGATCTGGGGATGCGTTAGCGGCAATCGTAAATGGGAAGTGACGGCTGCTGGATGCCGCTTTTAGAAGTTCTTACCTCAGGTTGCGGCGACGTACTATGCATAACGACCCTAGCAGATGCTCGAGGTGTGCATCCATTCGCTCCAGCTATTGAGCAGTGTCTGCCCACACAGCTGTTCACACGCACCAACGCGAGCCTGAATCGAATCTTGACGGACTGGTAACACGAGCACAGAACCGAGCGGTAGAATAATTCCACCTACACAGTCTGAAATATCTTTCCTCGCCGTGCACCAGAAATGAAAAATCCGAGAAGCTATCGCGAGCACGCATGAGTAAGACAAGACTCCCAGATGTTGGACAAACCGGTAGTACCACGTTTGGAGGATTTTGTTATCTGCAATGTTCAAAGAACAACAACTGACTCTTGACAAGAAGCCGGAGGTTGCTGCGGAAAGAAGAGTGCGAGATAGCTCTTAGGCTAGAGGCTTCAGCGAAATTGTTCCGAACCATGATCAAATTTGACCACAGCAAGAAAGCGAAAAACGGTAGTTCTTGACCCGTCCCGGTGCGCTTCCAGGAGCGCTGACCCAGCTGAAGCAGCTGAGAAAAGCCAGCGCCCACAGCGTGCTCCGTCGCAGCGGGAGTAGCAACCTAAGTAACTTCTGAAAACACGGGGGTGCAGCCATGTCTTTCAGACGCGGATAATCCAAGCGGCAAATTTTTCGTGTCAAAAACCCGCACATTTAATTCTTACTTCTACGATCTGTCAATAAACTCCCGAACGGCCAGCGTGACAAGGCGCACTGGGCCTCAGCTGAGAACGCCATGAGTTAATAATGTCATTCTTGTTCAATGACAGAATAATCAAATCCCATAAGCATACAGTGCGGGCAGCTTCCAGTTCCGGAGCACTATCTGCCGCTTGCTTTGCTACAACAGCCAAGGCTAACTGGATAGGCTAGCGTGAATATCTCTTCGAGTGGCTGGAAGCTTGAGGCCTTCAAGTATGCCTAGCTCGTTCTCTTCCTGACCGCTATAAGGGAACCGCGAAACAGAACAAAACACTGTGATGCCAGTGGAGTAGCCTGGAGGTGCCATGAGCGTTAGACGCACAGCGAGATAAGTTTGCTTCTGCCACCGCGGAATGAGGAGAACTTTTGTACACTGGGAGTTAATAGAATGGGACACAACGAAGTCGTAGAACTCTCTTCAGTCTTTCGGGCTCTGATTACCGTGCTCCGAAAGCCCATTCGTCCAAGTCATCCTCATCCTCTTCTTCTTCTCCATCGTCGAGCTCTGCTTCTCGAGGACTCGGTTTTGTGGGAGTCTCCGCGGTTGGTACAACCTCTGCTGTACTCAAACTGGCCCTCCGCAACTGCTCCCTCCTCTCCCTTAGTCTTCTCGCTCGTGCCTCCAATGCTTCCATCTCATCAAACTCCTCTTCGAGATGCCGTGCTGCGTCGTCCTTCTCCGCTTCCAACTCGGCTTCCCGGCGTCCTCTATGCTCAGCCTGCCCCTCCCGAGTCTGTGCTGCTAGCTCTTCTGCCGACATCGGTGCTGCCTGTATTGTTGCTGCGGCACTGTAAGCTGCGATGGCTGGTGGTTCCGGCAGCGGTACCGCTATGTCTCGCTCGAACGCGGCCCATTCATCCTCGTCTACCTCAGCCGTGACCGCAGGCTGGTTGTCGGGCGGGGGCGGTGGCGGTGGCAGCATTGGTACATCCGGCGGACTCGACGTATCTTCAGTTGGAGCACCTACTGCTGCAGCAACCTCGGCGTTGGGCTCTACGGCGGCTGCGGCGGCATCGGTGTCCTCTCCGAAGAAGCCTTCAGGTAGAAAGCCGTTCATTGGCGCGGCTCTTGCTCTTTTTCTTCCTTCATCTCCGTCATCGGCGGCTTTCCGCTTCTTGCTCAGTGATGTAGGCGGGGGTCCTGTGGCTGCGGAAGTTTTCGCGGGCCTGTTCTTGCCTTTCGGCTGACCTCTAGAGGCGAGTTCGGAGCGCAAGAGCGAGCGTACATCCGTCATTGTAATGGATCCAGCTGTTGCTAGCGCAATCTTCGGCTTGATGTACGAATCTTAGGATGCGCTTGCAAGCTGGACGGTAGAAGTGCGGGATCCGTGTCGTATGCCGGACAAAGATAACAGGCAGTTCCAGACACGTTCAAGGGAGCTTCTAAAGTCCAATATGCGTACCAGAATGGGAGCGAGTGAGGCGCGATGCCAGGGCAGAAGATTTGACGTTTATGCGGCAAGGTTCACCACGGGCCTGACGGGAGCTGTCAGCGCTCGGGCCACATTCAAGCTTACATGATCAGCCTCTTGGCGCACCTCCACTTTCTGCTGTCGCAAGCTTTGCCCTTGGCCCATCGCAACTTCCATCCTGCCATCAACGACACACCATCCAACAACAGCACATTAGCGGCAACGTGAGCACGGCGTGGTCCTCGTCGCCTTCTGGCTACGGTAGCATCAACACCGCATTAGCCGGCGCGGGGAAGACACGCGTGGTTGGGTCGTGACATAAAACGCGAGTGGATCTTCTTCACTGGGGAACATCTGTCTGCTTCGGAGCATCTCCACGGGCATCTTCACCAGCATCTTCATCAGCATCTTCACCTAGCCAGCCTCTCTTTGCAGAGTCGGAACGGGAGGCGGTGTCAAGCGCCTCGTTATCTGCTTTCCAATCCTTTGATCCCTATCAGCGAGCAACCCACTGCGTGTGTGTCCTGTCCATAGTAGCAAGTCGTGAAGCGCAGAGAAGCGCAAAGAAAGCGCAGAGCATATTGCCCTTATCTGAACGACGAACAAAAGCCATCTACGCCGTGACCTTGTCTACGTGTTGCGAAGTCCATCGTCATGTCTGGTAAGCCATCCTATGCGTACTGTCTGAGCGCCGTCACGGAGTCTTCCTGGCACACATCCGTACTCTGGGAACCCCCACATATCGAAAGCAAGATCGCTAATTCTTTCGCCAGAACGACGTTCAGCCAGAGCCACCAAAGGCCAGCACACCAACCGCGAGCTTCCCGACGCACCACCTATTACGAACCGCAAGAAAGGCAAAGCCAAGAGCAAGAAAGCCGCAGCTGGAGACAACGAAGATGAGGGCGACAAAGAAGATATCTGGCGCTGTATCTGCGGTGCAGTCAGCCAAGAGACCGACGAAGTAGGCGGTGCTATGGTCTGCTGCGACAGTTGCGATGCTTGGCAACACAACGTCTGCATGGGGTTGGACGAGGGTGACGAGCCCCCGACCTACTTTTGCGAGCAGTGCAAGCCGGAAAATCATACCGAACTCCTCGCTGCCATCCAGCGGGGCGAGAAGCCGTGGGAGCTGAGGGTGGAACAACGGGACGGGAAGAAGAAGGGAAAGGGAAAGAAGAAGGGCGGCAGGCAGTCCCGGACTAGTGCTATCAGGGCTGGGATTAGTGAAGACGGTAGCAGCCCGAAGCCGCAGCAGTCGAGTCCAGCGATGCTACCTCACGAGAGCAGCACTCTGCAAACTACGGAAGCTGGTTCTGAAGCTGCAGTTCCGGATCAGGAGGTACATCGTGGCCCTCACACCCTCCGTCACGGTTATGTGCTTACAGCATCGCAGCAGCCGCCACCACCGCCACAACCACCAGCAGTAGCGCAAGAGGAACAAATCAAGTACGAACCGATTGCAGAATCAGATGATCAAGGCAAGAGGAAGCGCAGCCGGTCATCACACGCGAACGGAGATGCCGCTCTCAAGCGTCGCAAGCAGTCTGGGGGTAGTGTTGCTGAGGATCGTAGAGGCAGTGGGCAAGGACTTGTCGCGCAAATCAAGGACCTGCCCACAGATCGTCAAAAGGTGGCACAACATCTACAGAAGGTCATGGCGGATGGCATACAGAAGGCTGTCAAAGATCGCTCCTATAGAATTCCGGACGGTGAGTCCGGGGCTACTGTGAGCGAACGTCATGCGATTGCTGTTGAATACGCCATGCATGTCCATCATGGAGAACTCACGCCAGCCTACTCCGCCCAGTTTAGATCTCTACGTGCCAACATAAAGATGAACCCCGCCTTACTCAACCGGCTATTGAACGGCTCCCTGACCGCCGACGAACTGTCCGTCATGTCATCAGAGGACATGGCAAGCGAGGAGCGACAGCTTGAAGACGCAAAGATCAAAGAGCAAGCGGACAAGCAGGCGATACTCATACACGAGGAGGGACCACGCATCCGGAAGACACATAAAGGCGAGGAGATCATAGACGACGATCGCTCGCAGCGCCGCGCCGAGGAGGTATACCCAGAGCCTCCGGTCCCTCGTCGAGAATCTGCCATCCAAAGCGATGAGGTTATGCGAGAGGGCAGCCCCAGTGTGGAGCTGCCTGAAGACGTTGGAGCTGTACAGCCCTTGCATATCGACACCTCTGCCGCTCACCGTTCTTCAACCAGCAGACCCTCAGCGACTGGATTCGACATCACCAACATATGGTCGTCGGTCGGTTCGCCAGACGAGCATCACCGGCGCGCGTCGCAGACGCTGGCCCGACAGAATCCAGAAGCGATACCACATCAGCAGCAGGGAACAGTGCACGACCCAGACATCGACATGCTCCTCCGCGACGACGACAACGACGGCTACCAACCGTTCTCCCCTGCCGAGAACGCCGCCGCACCCGAGATCTGCTGGTCCGGCCAAGTCACCATGCCGCACATCGCCAGTTTCACCGCCAGCGCCCGGCACGTCGCCGGCGGCGATGTCAGCCAGAAAGTCCCCTGGAGCGACCTCCTCGTCCCCACACCTCTGAGCGTCAACGGCCGCATCTCCATGGCCGTCGGCAACGAGTACATCTCCTCGATGAAGTTCACTCCCACCATCGACGTCGCCGTGCTAGCCCTAACCCCCAACCCCTCCGACCGGGACGAATTCGCCAAACTCTACGACTACTTCCACAAGCGGCAGCGCTGGGGCAGCATCGGAGCGCACGACCACGCTCTCCTCAAGGACCTCTACATCATCCCGCTCGAGGCGGGCGCAGGGCCCTTTCCCCCCTTCTACGACGAGCTGCAGTACAAAGTCATCGAGATGCCGCGCCCCGAAAACATGCTACTTCTCGCGGTGGTTTCTAGGACCGGCTCGCCGCCTGGCTCGAACATTCAGACGCCCAGCCGGCCAGAGGTCTCGGATCCGGCGCCACATTCGGGTCAGCCTCAGCAGCCGCCACCGCCATACTCGGTGCTGCCGCCGCCGCAGTACTCGCCTGTTGCGGGCCACAATGCCGGATCGCCTAATAACCTGCCTCCGAGCTACGGCAGTCCGTACGCGTTGCTTCATGGCCAACCTCAGCCCCAGCCCCAACAACAACAGCAGCAGCAACAGCAACCGCCGAGCTTCCCGGCCTATCCGCCCTTCGGCTCGCCGCCGCTGTCAATGGCGCAGCAGATTCTAGGCCCGTACATCGATGCCCCGGTCGTGCAGACCATGATGGTTAGCTCCGGTGGGAATATGCATGAGGAGCTGCTGCGGAATCTGCGGGCCGCGCTGGACAAGGTTCCGGCTGCTGCTAACGACTTTACGATCTTGCAGCAGGAGTTGTATGGTGGGGGAGGGCGGAGGTGATGGCGGTTCTGGGAGCTGCTTTGCGCTCTGGAGGACGATATGGAACTTATGGTTGTGTGTATTTTCTCAGTTCTTGAGCGGAGTGGCTGCTCAGGACGAGAAGGCTTTCCTATTTTCGTTTTTGCTTCCTGTATGTTCACGTATACCCAGGTGGATGGGAGGGAGGGGGACGGAGGGATGGGGGGTGGAGGGAGGAGAAGGGGTACGCGTGCGCTTCGCAACATGAGGAGGACGGGGGCCGCCTTGTCAGATCATGTGAAGTCGTGCGGCCGGTGGCCCCTCGTGGTCCTTTTTTGTTCTCTACTACAGGAGCCGAAGGTTTTTCTCGTCCTCAATGCCTTCCAGCCTCACTAGCCGTAAGGCAACAAGCTCCTCCGCTTGAGAGACCAAGTCTTCACATAAGTCAGATTAGCTACACATTCAACCCCACGACAGTCGAACCCAACTGCAGACCCAGATGACAGTATATCATGATACGACGCTCTACGTCACTCTTGCAGTTCCAAAAGATCCTCTGCTTCCACACCGTCCGCGCGGAAGTTATGACATAGCTACCCATACCGTATCCACTCCACGGCGCGAAACGGGACTGTCTGATCGTCAGTCCCGGCCAGCTCGCCGCACAGCGGCCAGTCTGAGTTCGACCGAGCATACCCGCGCTCCACAACGGTTGAGCAGCACTACTCCCCCAGCCCCTCAGATGCACTAGCAACGACGGCTTCCAAAACCATCTTTGTACCTCCTGAGGTGGACGGAGCCCCCCGTGCCCACGTAACACGGCACGCCTCGCACCGCCAAATCGACAACACAAGCCGGAGAGCTACGCGCGCGATCAGGAACCTGCTGGAGCTGCGAGGAGCCGGCTCACAGCCACCGCATACGGCTAACTGCGCCATCTGTACCTACACGAGACACGCAGGTTCCAGGAAATATCTTGGCCATTCTGCGTGTGCGGGGTCTGGTTGCACCGGCGCCTTGTTGCACTGTCGCTCCGTCGGCTCCCTGCACCGAAGAGGGGGCGAGGTTGCATCGTTGCCATTGCGAGGGCGGAGGCGCGCTGGGCCCGCGGCGTGTCGTTGGGGGGTTGTTGGTGTTGTGCGGAGCGTGGTAGGTGGTACGGTGCGCGGATCTGAGAGCAGCTTAGAGGTGTACCTGCCGAGTGGGTTTGTGGAACTGGAATGGAGTGTTGGGACTGTGCATGGGATTACGCTTGAGCAAGACAGGAAATAAGAGGCTTACCGCGAATGAGCGGACGTACAAGACGGATGTGATCAGCCGTGGCAGTGGTTTGTGGCACGTTTCTTTGGGAGCTTCGTGGAATCGAGAATCAAACCCATGGGTTTCGCTAGTGGGCTTGACGTTACGGGGGCACTTGTGTTTCGTAGTCACGACACATGGCCTCGGGGGCCTACGGTGCCGCCTTCTGGTTGTAATATAGCGGGTAGAGCAGACTCCCAGGTTGAGAAAGGCAAACGAATTATGGAGAAGTCTTAGGTTGATTGTATCATTTGTAGTATGTTGGAACCTGCTATGGTTGCTATGCTGGGAGAAGAGCACTGTACCATGGCAGCTTTTTTTAAGTTTGAAATGATTGGAAACAGTTTCCGAAGACAGATGTGGACTTGACAATGATGGGCTGTAAGAGGAGGAAAGACGAGATCAACTTGGTAGCTTTACTAGGTGTATGTCACTTGGAATACTGAGAGGCCACCGTCTATCTTCGGTCCTAAGTCATGGAATCATCTTTGCTCGCTGTCATGACCACCCTGACGGCTTGAGACCTGATCAAGACTCGCATGTTATGCCGGTGAGGCACCGTGTACAGAAGAGGATGAAAACTCGGTATAAGATACACAACGTTTGTGACGTGATTGTAGGTAGACCTTACGACAGTACAACAGCGTTATCCATGGCTGAGACAGTGATATAACATCAAGTATGCTCGAGTTCTTCAGGGTATTCTTGGTTAGAGCTGATATATAAGACTAGGTTTGCACCATCCCAATATGTGGGCAGGCCAATACCGTGTCGAAAAGCACAAAACGCTAATCTGTCAAGAGAGAAAGCAGTCCGTCGAAAAGTTCACCCCATCGCCTATGTCTGTCGACGAGCTGCGTTCTGAAAGTGGTTCGCATGAGGTGAGTGTTGGCTATCCGCACTATGCCCAACTTGGTCTACGCTTTCAGCCCTTCGCGATGACGAACCACCGCGATTGCTCGAGTCATTTTGGCGCCCTGCCGTTGATGCTCACATAAATCAAGAACCTGAATATATCTCGATCTGCAAATTACCCCGACAATCGATTCAACGTCTCTACTTCACACCCAGCATGCGTCCCAACGTGCCCCGCGACGCGGTAGCAGGACCAGAAAGCGGCCCCTCGCCACCCTTTCCCCTAAAGCTCAGTGGAAAAGTGATTAAAGGGTTCGGCCGGGGCAGCAAAGAGGTACGTGACTCTTGAACTGAAAGAATTTCCTTTCTTCCAAGCATTTCTTTACCTATGCAAAAAGACTCAATGGCTTCGATAAGCAAGTCTCCGCTGTCAATGCAATTATCCGTCGTCACGGGGATCGTTCCGTATATCTCCTTAGCCCGCCTTATCAGGCGTTATTATGTCATGCAAGTCTGCCATGTCAGCTCGAGCCGGTTGCCCAGGGAGTGCGGAGGCTCGGTTCATGGATGCAGTGAGCGCTGGGGTACATGCGGAGTCAAGACACCATGCGCCTACGCGTTCAGCATCGATGCATTGGTGCCTGGTTTCACTGCACCGAGCCTTTTACTCTGCACCCATCTCACCATCATCGAGAGATACGATGTGTTGTGAGTGACCAGCCGAGCAAGACGTGGCAGACACACCTGCCTGCCTCCTCCACTGCACCAACCCTTTTCTGCACCCAACACCATCCTCATGCGATGTGCTGGCAAAGATCAACAGCGCAAGGCGCAGGAAATACCGCTGACGAAATCTCCTGCATCCCTGCTGCTTCGTCCCCTTGTATACCCGCCTCCTGTGTCCACCTTGGCGCACAGAATCCCCCTAGCTACATCCATGGCGCGTCAGGCTGACACACATCCCCAGCTCGGCATCCCAACGGCCAATATCCCGCTCTCCGGCCTCAGCGTCGGCGGTCAGGAGGGCATGGAGAGCGGGATCTACTATGGGTGGGCCGGGCTCGAGGCTCCGCGCGCCGACGGGCGCGACAGCCGCGAGGCTCAAGGTCCCGATGGAGATCGTGATCGAGATGAATTCGACGAGAGGGTCTACCCAATGGTGATGAGCGTGGGCTGGAATCCGTACTACAAGAACACTGTGCGGAGCGTCGAGGTCCACATCATGCACAGCTTCCCCTCCGACTTCTATGGCAGTCATCTTAACCTCCTGGTCCTGGGGTTCATACGGCCGGAGTATGATTACGTGTCCAAGGAGGCGCTAGTTGAGGACATCATGGAGGATATCGAGGTCACGAGACGGAGCTTGGCGAGGCCTGCGTATGCCAAGTATCGGGATGATGATTACTTGGTCCAGTTTCCCAAGGCGAGAAGTAAGGAGGAGCAAGAGGAGATTGATGTTGCAAGCTGAAGCTGGGGCGGGAAAAAGCACGAGAGGCACACGGCAGATTGAAAGCATATTAGACGGATAGACTAGGTAACGTAACATCGTAATCGCATTGCAACTGCAAGTCCCATCCGTGATATCATGCGTGTAGCCGCTTTGCGCCAGATAAAAGCCTCAAAACAGAACGACGACTAAGGTACAGAAACCACAACGCATGCAGCTGCTTCAGCGTCTTCTCTTCAACATCAATATCTCAATAGGCATCGACGACCAAGTCAAGCCAAATCCAAGCCGTTTCTCATGTATGCCAGTAACCGCATTCCAGAAAGCAAGTACCAACGCCAGCAACGCTCTAAACCACTATGTAGCCACCAAGAAACTCCATCAGCGCCTTATGCACGCGATGCTCGCACCTATATGCAGGGCAAGAACTGCGCAGAACTGTCAGCACATAGTTCCATAGTGTTGCCCCAACACGAAACAAGAGCGCGAATACTCACGTTGATCACAATCAACATCGGCACCTCAAACACATCCCTCTTGACCGTCCAGCAGTACATGCAGTCGACTTTCCCATCTTTATCTCCCAGCTGATTCATCCCCGCCTCGCCCCCAATCGCGCTCTCCATCCCCCCCTTAAACCCATGCTCCGTCTTGACGGCGCCAGAAGCGCCGTTGGTGTTTCTCCTCGCGCCGCCACTGTTGCCGCTCTCCAGCTGGTCCTCGACGAACCCTATATCCTCCTTGGTCCTGTACTTGAGCAGCTTACACGGCGCCATGACGTAGCCCCTCGAGTCACCAAACGCAAGCTTCGCGAACTCCTCGTAGAACTGGATCACGCTGTCATCGTCCAGCAGCTCCGCCAGGAACACGGGCTGCGGTTTCGTGGGCTCGATGGCTCCGCCGTCTGCGTTGGCCGGGATGGCGGGCGTGGTTATGCCGCCCGTGGAGTTGTTGCCTGAATGCGCGCCTGAGGTCGAGGGCGTGCCCGTGTTGACGTTAAGGTTGGGTTCAGCGCCCAGAAGTACGTCACGACGCCAACCGGTTAGGATGCTGAACTCCTTTGAGACGGCGGCTACTTCGCCCGTGCGGCGGCAGATGATGGTGGGGGTGCCGTACGCGTTAATGAATTCCTGGTACTCGTACAACGTGCGCTGGAAGCACTTTTCCATGAAGACTAGATCGTCGCGGTTAAGAGATTTGGTGCAGGCAATGAAGGATGGGCGGATCGAGGCCATGGCTTTAGCGACGCGGACGGTTTTCGCGGGCGAGAGCCGCTTTTTCAGAAATGCGGTTAGTGCGTGGAAGGCGCTCGTGTAGGAGTGCGGACTTTTGACCGAGTTGTAGATGTCTGATGGATTAGAACGGCGGCGTTTGCGCGTTTGCTGGGGTGTGCCCTGAGGCTGAAAACTACCTTGTAGGAAGTCTGAGCGGGGTTGTTGCTGCTGCGACCCTCGGTGCTGTATCACCTGTGGTTGACGTGGCTGCTGCTGTTGATGCTGGAATACTTGCTGCTGCTGTGACGCTTGCTGCTGATTTGGGTTTACGAACATGGACGCCGAGATAGGTACATTTTCGTAGGTCCCTACCATGTCGTGAGGTCCCGAAGCAGGGCTAACGCCGGCTAAGCTACTTGGGCCAGCGCCGATAGCATAGGCTTGAGCCAGACCATTGAAACCGTCGTTTCGTTGCTGGCTATCGAGGTTAATCATAGCAGGCGTGTTTTGGGGCGTCTGCATCTGTGCCGCGCTGCCTTGTCTGGAGTGCGAGTCTCGCCAGTCATGCTGACCCATCGCATCCTGGCTGAACACGAGGTTCGACGGCATGCCCTCACCAGAGAAGCTGGAACTCGTTACAGGCGCACTGAATGATGCCGCTGCTTGGTTGAGTGGATTCATCAGGTGGTCCTTCTCCGATGGAGTTTCAGCGGCACCGGAGGACATGTGACCGAGCATGCCGAACTCCAGCGCACCATAGTGGTTGCCAAAGTTGAGACCGGAGATGTCGAAGTTGAAAAGCGCCGGATCACTCGGGTCGAAGAGTGGTGCGCCATAGTTGGATAATTGCGCAGCGGTCGGCTGCGATAGTTGCGACATAGAGTTGGGTATGCCCGGAATGGGCGATGAATGCTGTACGCGAGGATGGTTGAAAGAGGGTGAGATGGGCGTCTGTTGATGGTTGAAGGGGTTCATCATTGAGCCGTCCGAGATAGGAAGGGACATCTGCTGCTGAGCGGTCGTCTGCGGGTAGACATTGAATGTCGCCGGTTGCGCCTGCGGATAAAAAACCCCTGCTTGTGCAAGAGGCACTGAGGAATCAGGATCGGACGCCGGAATAGAGAGTGATGAAGCTTTGGTACCATTGGGATGGTGGTAGTGACCACCAATGCCTGGCATGAGTGCCTCGACAGGAGCATCATGGAGGTACTTGGCCTTCTTGCGCACACCGTCCGTGCATGCATCTTGAAGTCCTCTTTTGATGCACCTCTGGCAAGGTCGCTCATCACCTGTAATCAACGTTAGCCAGTGCAATTCTAACACAGTTAAAGGGTGAACAGGAGGGGAGATTCCTGGTAAGCTTGTATACACTCACCGCAAGTAAGATGAGCGCGCTGGCAAGCGAAGCATGCTCTTCTGGCCTTCTTCCTCCTCGGCCTCAGAGGGTCCTTGGCGTTGGAAGACTTAGGTTTCTCTCCATTGCTCGCTTGAGCAGGCGAGCCTTCATCATTCTCCGTGCGAGGCTCTTTCTGTTCCGCCATGTCGACTCCCTCGAGATCGCCGCTGTATTCCGGCGAGGGAGATGCATCATCGGCAGCGTCTGAGGTGGACATAATATCTTACTTTGTAGGTAGGATACACAACAGTCAAGAACAAGGACAGACCTGTCTCTAATTATTTCCCGAGACTAGCGAATGCTTTCTCACGGAGACAATCCCTTTGCGTGGATGCTGCCGGCTGCTAGACCCACGTTTTATCTCTGTGTGTTCCCGCCGCTCTTTTAGAGTGGTCCTGAAAGTGGTGTGCTGGTTAGAGCTCCCAGCAATGCGGGCCCTGCTAATGGACAGGCTGGGGTGTTCAGCTGGGGTTGTCCCAACCGGTCGTCTCGACGATGCGATCACGCGTGCAAAGGCGGCCAGGTCAGAATGCTGTGCCACCGTTGCTCTAATAGTGCGCCTCAGCTGCCTCGGCCGTACGGGATGAAGCGCAACCCGCAAAACCGCTGTCCTGCAACGGCTCGCTAAGTTTAGCTGGACTGAGTAGCTGCCCGAGATCTGATGGCGCTCGAGCGGCGGAGGCTGCTAATCCGGCACGCAAGAATGGGGACAGCTGCTGTCGTGGTCCAAGCCTTGGGATTCACGCACCAGAGGGGAGATGCGAGGGGCGCGCGTGCAGTTCATGATAATCGACGATGGGGGCAAGTCTGTCTCGTGGGATCCATGCCGCTGGTAGACGTTCTGCTGGTCGAGGGCGAGCGGTGGGCAAAGGCGCACGGCGGAGTATGGGGTGGTTCGCACGCAAGGCAGGTACACAACCCGCTGGGCAGGATGACACCGCACTGGAGCGCCGATGCAGGACGCCTGGGAAGGGGCAGCAATGGCCACTGCAAGACGCAGCTGGCAGTTCGGCGGGCCTTAGCAGCGCGAGCTTCGAGCTGTCTGGCTGTCAGGCGCAAGAGGCGGTGCGCGAAGCTGTTCTGGCAGACGTCGATGCTGGATGCTGGATGCTGGATGCTGACAATTTTCTGGTGCATCCGCGGCAAGGGCCAGCTCCCCGCAGTCATGGATACCATGCCGGCCTTGGTGTTTGGCGGGCTGTGGTGCGAGCATGGGGCTGGAGGCGCCAGACAGCTGTTCGTCGAACCTTCTTTGTGCCGCGGCGCCCGTCCGTCCGCGTCAACCTCCTTGCTGACCTCGCTCCTCAGCCGCTACTTAGTATCTTCACTCCCCACAGCCAGGCTATCCCAGAGGGCACTTCCGCTAATCGCCATTATTCAATTTTCGAGCCATGGGCCTTAAAACTCTAAACGCACCTAGCTTAATCTACTGGAAGTGGGCAGATCTCTGTGCGGCCACGTTCTTAGCTCGCCAATTGTCGCAACGCACCCGCCGTTTAGAGCTAATGGCTACATATCCAGGCGCGCATCAGGGAGCCGTCAGCTCGGTGGCCTCCATCCCCCCCGTGGCGCTGCGGCCCGTCGCACAGAGGGTGATCAACCAGCCCTCGGTCAGCCAGCGGAATTCTGTGCCCTCTGTGTCCTCTGCATGCTGCTCCAAGTCGTGTCACGTGGTGCGCTGGCAACCGAAGCGACCTGAACGCACCACCGGTGCCCCTGGAATGCCTCTGTGCCACATCGCTATATTTAGGTAGTGCATACATGGCGAACCAGTGACCCAAACTTCACTCCTTCAGCCGCGACCATTGCTCTTAGTCCATGTCCAAGTGCAAACCTTCTCCGACCCTACGCCGACGCGAACCTGCTTGTACCCCTGAGTCGCTTGCCGTACCGGTAGAAGATGTAGGGGAATCTGTGGTGTTGCACGGCAGTTGTTAGCGACGTGCATGACCGGCCCGTTGGAAGAAGGTTGATGATCCTTACGGCGCCATCGCTAAGGCCAGGAATGCTAGAAGCGAGGTTGCCCACTGATCGCCCAGTTCTGCCTTCAAATCAGTGACTGCTCGTTTAGGGCAGCGCAGATGCCTGTTGCATCGTGTCTCGGATACCTACTGTTGTACATCTGCACGCCGAACAGGGGGAATGCAGCGGCAAAGCTGGATCGAGCGAAACTGTTCGCTGCAAGCGCGCTCGCTGCGTACAGTGGGTACTAAGTCACCTCCGTTAGTCGCTGGCTCGTGCTTCGGTCTGTCCGCTTGGATTCCTTACGCAATCGACGAGGAAGGTGAACACGCCAGCGAAGACGAATATCGTTCTATGTAGGTCATTGTTAGTGAAATACGTCAACCCGGTCGCGATTGCCAGCATCAGCTCACCCGACTCCAAAGACTAATGAGAACAGGATCGGTACTAGACGAGGACCGTTAGCACTGTTGAGTCAGGCCGTAGCGCCGCTGCCGCTCTCGGGCCGTTCAGACAGTGGATCAACGTCGCCCCGGGTGTCGATCAGTTACTGTACCTATCCAGTGAACCTGCAAGGACATGGTCAGTAACTGGGTTAATAGTCCGATTGTTTGAAACTAATGACGAAACTCACCCAGGAAAACGTTGTCCAGCCAAACCCTGCGCAGATCAAAATTAGTTGGCAATCGTTTTGAGATGTGGCTTGCCGTTATGCTCATAGCCAGGCACGAGCTTACCAAACAGCCCAATAGGAACGAGAATTGCCCCGACAATGGTTGGAGGTAGTCGAAACTCAGGCTCAGAGCCGCCTGGCTCGCCGCCCTGCGCCTCACGCTTGCGCACGAGTCGAGTGTAATTTCTCCCCCAAAGAGGATCGCTCAGTACACCTAGGAGCATCCCAACGAATAGACCTAAAGATAGTTAGCGAAAAGTCGCATGTGGGCAGGGTAGGTGGATCAACAAACCTAGAAAAGCTAGCCCTGTCTGTGAGATGGTGAACCCATGGTTGTTCTCGAACACCAGTGGAAATGCCCCGAAGAACAGGTAAATGATGCCTAGTAAAATCGCAGAAAGGAGGCATAAGTTCAAACACTAAATAAATTATAGGTTAGCTGATTGTCTCCTGTTGAGTCAATTGCTGTTCTTGCCATTGGTTCGAAGACTTGGAAGTTCAACGTCAGCTGGGCTCAGATAGAGTTTGCGGCGTGTGTCAACCCTACCAAGTAGTTGAAATGGACGGATGCAGGACCAAAGAAGCGTTTGCGGAAGCGAGCGTGTCAGCTTCTCGATGGGAGCATGCCAGGCGTCATTGCCGGTTTCTTTACGCAACTGCCGTGCCCTTTGCCGCAACAGCACAGGATGATAAGTTTCAGGGACAAGAAAGACAATCAGTCCCAGCTGCACTCCTGCCCAAATCAGCAGGACGTAGAACGTCCATCTCCATTTCGTGTATTGGTTGATAAAACCCCCGATCAGAGGACCGACTTCCGGTCTGTGGAGGAAAGTGTCAGCCTGATTTTCAGTGACGATCAACGATCGATGATCAACAGTCCGCAACGCCCGGAAGCTTAGCAAGATACCCTCAGAAGGCTCCAGTCAGCCACAATGCTTGCATCGAATGCGTTGAGCGGCATGAACGCCACCTGCAGCAGACTGGAGCTTTTTCCTGGACGTCGCCCGTCGCATGCAGGGACATGGCGCGGAGACAACCCCAGCTCCAAGCAGGTTCTGCTGTGTGCATGATCTGAGATGCGCGCCTCTCGAAGATCATGCAGAGCCCAGCCGTTTCAATAAGTGAGTGGTCCGCAAGGCATGGTGGGTAGAGTGTTGTGGCTCCCAACACGCACGTGCGGAGATGATGTCCTCGAACCTTATTTTGCAACGCTTCCAAGCTACAGGCTGATCGTGACTTAACAAGAGGTGATTTACTGATCGGCGCAGAATGAAACAACACTTACCCAATGAATGGCGATGCAGTATAGAACATCATTGGCGCGCTGAGCTCGTGCTTCGCGAACATATCACCAACCGTTCCACCGGCGACGCTGAGAAATGCAGATCCTGCCAGGCCGTCCACGAAGCGCGATACGAGCATCGTTGCCATGTTGGGGGCCACTGCGCATGGAATGAGCCAAATGACGAAGAACAAATAGGAATAGATGTAGATTGGCCGACGGCCGTAAAACTAGGATGCAGGCTGCAGTCAGTGGATACTCGTAGGGTTCTACAGCGTTTGAAACATCAGATGATCAGACAATACCTCAGACAAGGGGGATAACACCATGGGCCCCAAGCCTAATCCTGCAACGAAGAGGGATAGTCCTAGGGTGGCCACTTCACGTGAGGTGTTGAACTCCGGAATAAGCTGCCCGTACGTGCTTGTGTAAAGCGATGAACAGCACGTTCTGACAGCACGTTCTTGTCAGCCTCATCCTCTCATTCGTCCACTCTGTAACCGATGCCCTCCTCACTCAAGCGCGAACGTGGGACCTACACGCATAACGAGCTCGACGACACGACCACTACAATGATCCATCGCTGCACTTTACTCTTGCTCCTTGGATTCCCCGGATCTTTGTCTCCGCCATCCCATGCCACTAGATACTCGTCCTTCTCCTGGCCGGCATCGGCATCGCCGCTCGACACGTGCTGCGCTTCCTCGTCGCTAAAACACGAATAGCCATCATGTCCGCCGTACGATCGCTGCGAGTGTATTGAGCGCAAGCTCTGGGATCGCGTTGGATTCGTGCGTCGCGATGTGTTGGTCTCCACTCGGATTGGCTCGTAGTTTATCGCTCTTTCGGGCTCGCTGCCGCGACGTCCTTGTTGCTTCTCTTTCTCCGACGCAGATCTCGAGCTCAATTCCATCGATTGACTGCTGGCAGCCCGAGGGAAGGACTCAGCGGGTTCAGCTCGCGTCGACATCGGGGTTGTTCGAGCTCGCAGTCGTTCTAGGGAGTTACTCTACGGCAGCCAATGACGGAGCTACAATGGCTCGACAGCCAGTAGTGGATCCCGTTCAGCTTCAACGCCCTCGGAACAGCTACGAATGGATCGCGTGTAAATCCTGATTGCACTTGTAGTCGCAAACGCTCGATCGCGGGGTATGATGTACGACAGGCTCGATGATAATGAGTGAACAGGACGCTCTTTAACTCCCGCTCGTGCGACAGACGCACCTCTCTGACTGAGGATGCAGCTGAGAGCACACAGTTTCGGTTGAAGTCGCAGCGAGCCATTGCTGCATCCAGATTACCTCAGCGCTCTACCAGTCTCAAGTTGCGTCAGAGTCTCCTAGCGGAAGTTTTCCGTCGGCGTTGGTAGGGCTTAGCGTCGGATATGCCGGACGTAAGGAAAGCTTGGTCTGCCGTTGGAGGGAAAACAATCTGCCGTAACTGAAGACAAGGTTACATATCGTATTATCAAGCGGTTCACGTAGCAGAGCGCAACTCATCGATTCATCATCGAGCTACGCGGTCCGGAGTCTCGGCTGATCGCTCACTGGGGGGAGCTCGATGTCCCTTCATGTGCGTTGACATAGGAGGAGACATGTTCAAGCAGTTGAGCCTCACTGCGACTTTCCAGGCGTTGTAAGAGTTGGATTGAGCGCTCTGTCAGCAGGGTCTAGATCCGGGATGAGAATTCAGGCGCCGTAACCAGCATTTGTGGGAAATTGTGTTATCCAGCACGGCATATCTGAGAAGCAATAAGCGGCAATGAGTCCTCTCCACCGATAACTATCAGTGTGCGGAATACTCAGTGCGTGTGCCCGCAGATGTCCATTCAAGACGGTTCCAGTCCCGTTCTCATATGGTTTTCGTGTTAGGTACTCAAGAGGCGAGTCTTTCTTTGGTTGTCCAGTTCAATCTTTCTCAAACTTTCTTCACTGCATGAATTCACGATGCGTATCAGGTGTTTTCATTCTTGTCGTTTCAGCCTTGCTTGCATACAACAGTAAAGACCTCGTGTACAGATTCCGAAGCCGGTGTATTGTTTTAGCTTTGTACAGCAAATTTCCTGTTGAGCCCTAAGCCGTCTCTATGTTCAATAGTCTCCGGACGTAAAGTCGTCCATATGGAAACCCATCCTAGCTCCTCTGGCAAAAGTCAACCTTCGGCAGCATTGGTCTAATCCGGAGCACCTTGCAGATATTTACATGACGGTGCAGTAACGCCAGTTGCTGTGAAGCTGATCCATCTCCGGACCGTAGTGGTAAGCCTTGCCCTTGCCCATTGTTGTTCGTGTTGTGCGGTATAAAGGGAGAATACTTGTGTGTTGATGCTTGCTGAGAATTATGTTGAGGACCTACCGGAGTCGCGCATATTTGTACACCCTGCACGTGTGTTGCTATTGAGTTGTGGTTTAGGGATAGCGCAGAAGCGCCGAGGAGTTACCGACAGGTTGACACAACAGCACCAATCAAGCGATGAAAGGAAGAAAGAAAGTCTATAGTAAAACTATGAAAGTGGTATCAATGGACAAAGAGATTCTTTGTTCCGCTTCGCGCGCGGCCACCTGCCCGTGGGCACATCAACTTCATCTCCGCGCCAGCGGACGCCAAGCTCTCCGCCCCTTCGCGCAAGTCTTCCGCAACCCGACTAGGACATCTCCGCCTCACCAAAGACCGGCGCATGCAACGACAAGCAGCGCTGCACCAAGAACACCCAAAGCTGGTCTCGAAGCCCCAGCAGCGCTTCCGGCTCTCGGCTCGCCCTTCTGAATATCCATAAAGACACTCTTCGCTGTGAAAGTGATGTTCTGGCCCTCGGCCGAGTGGACCGCCTCGGAGCCGAACTGCATCAGGCCGAGATACAACTCCCCTGCGAGGTACTCCTTCCGCCACAGGTAGTGTATGAACGGCGCGACATCGATGTTAACGGAGGTGAGGTTTGTGGATGGCATCCAGGTGTAGACAGACTGGTTGTTGCCGTTGTAGCCATGGGAAAGAGTGCTGTATGTCCTGTCAGTCTCTGGTAGAGGAATTTAGGAGACGGATGAGTGACTTACTAGGTTGTCTTACTAACCGTCAAGGTCGGCGCGTAGTCATGTGCCAAACTTCCCCAGCCGATTGGCTCGAGTCCGCCGTACGCGGCTTGCCAAATCATGATCTCATGAGTTGCGTCGGTTGTGCTGTTTGCAGCTGCTTCGTCTTCAGCTAAGAACATGTCCAGGGCGACGTTGGTCATCACGTCCATCTCAGTAAGTGTTGTGGCTGAAGTCTTCGCACCGGCATCAGCGACTGGCGCGATCGACCATGAGGCATTGAGCCTTGCTTCTGATATATCGACAAGCTGGAGTGGCAGAAGGGCAGAGTTGAGGTTGACGTTTGGGAACGAGTGAATCTGCGATCACTTCCTGTCAGTTCGGAACAGTGGGTATGCATTCCTGACACTGGAACCCAAAGTGGTACCTCTCGACAAAGTTTGCCGCACAGCTTCCTTACCGACCCTTTGCGATGTTCAAGATTGAAAGTCTTACTGCAGTTCTGTTCACGCCCTCCGCTGCCCACTCCCAAGTAGCTTCGAAAGAGGTCGAGTTCTGGGAGGTTCTATCGTTGAGGTTGACCTTGTAAGTGGAGTCAGTCTCGGTAAAGTTGTTGAAGCCCAGAACCGGCTTCGTATGCAGACCCGCTGCATGGCTTGAACCAGTTGAACCGTTCCTCGGGAGAGAGCGCAGCCAGCCGTTACCATGTCTCGGTATATCCTGATACCTGCTTCGGCACGCCAACCCGATAACGGCTCGCAATTGAGACCAGGCATAACGCTCCACATAAAAGAAAATCAGAACGAAACGGAGAAGATGCTTTGCAAGAGAGACTATGCCTCTAGTTCCAGCGTTTTGTTAAAGAGGAGATCAGGAGCCCAGGCCTTGAGCAACGGCATATGTCAATGGCCTAGTGGCGCGGCGCCGGCTAGGAAAATCCAAGATAATGTACGTACGGTCATGCACTGCTGGCCGGAGTAATCCAGGCCCCATTGAGCGGTCAGGAACGTATAGCGGCCAGAGGCCGTTGTAGCTTGCTGAAATTTATCGCAAAGAATAGCTGCGGTTGCCGACTGGGCTTTGACAAGGGCTGACAAGGAAACAAGCATCAGCGTCTTATCCAACGAGAGTCCCATAAGGACGATTGAACGGAATATTATCATTTTCTAGACATGAAAATGATCGGGTTTCGAGATGATAACATTATCCAGTGTCGAGACTATGGACTGTAATAGCGATTTCGCCGGGAGCACAACCTCGAGAACATTCATTGATCTATTGCGGACTTCCCCGCTTCACCTGCCAATACACTGGGTCTCTCTGTGAGAGTAGCGCAATCAGAAGGGAGTGTTACTGAGGGTAGTTCCAATAGCCGTCTCACGTCGTAGACGGAAGCATCTTACGTAGTGTACGGGACATCTCGGACGGCAACTGTCCCTGAAGTCCTGGTCCCTGCGCATGTTGAATAGGGTTCCTAGCTTGGTAATGCAGGTATCCGAGCCGTTGAGGAGTCCACAGAAGGTACAAACCGACGCAGCGGAGGCCTGGGAAACGAGAGAAACGGCCTTTAGCAGCCAATTAGCTGATGTGACTCCAGAATACGGGGCAATCTGAGCAAGAAAGGAAGTCGTCCAGCATCTCAGATATTCAGATAACGGGCATGTCCGTTCCTGCCCCTGTCCGGAGCTGCAAAGAGCGCTCTGAGCTGCGGTGTTCGGGCCGTCCAGCCACACAGGAACTTTCTCCGCTGCAGATCGACGGAACTGACGATCATCCGGGTCGATCCAACAACACCTTCTGTCATTGTCTTCGCTGCATCCTACAAATCACCATCCTGTTCAAGGCCAAAATGGCACAGCGGCTCCATCAAAAATAATATGCAATTGCTGGAACATTCGCCATGCCGGTGCGAATGGGGACACAAATCGATCGTACCTACCTTAGCTCAACGGCTACACCACATTCGCATGTGGCCCGACCTCAACAGCAGCTGGACGTCGCCGTTGAAGTATTGAACTGTGGTTGTGGAACACGCATGCGCTCTCGGCCCACTGTTTGTCTGCACCGAGACCGTCATGGATCTCAGTAAGGCTGCACTGCAGGGCGTGGCTGCAGCATGGAAATATCCTGTGCGATCTAGAGAACCCAATCATCTCAGTGTAGCCTTGGCTCTCAGTCCAAACGTTGCTGCGTTCAAGGGTCCGCCAGCAGCCACAGTGGGCCGAATGACGGCTGTCACGGTGTGTTTTCGCACGCTCTACCAAACCCGTGCCGGCTGCGGCTCTCGAATAACGCATACTGAATTGGTAAGAGATCTACCAAAAGCGCTCAAACCAAGGCAGTGTTGCTCTTCATTGTGCAACTTTTTAGGATGCCGTGCTTTGTCTAGGACTGGATAACCCGGAGCGTTGCAGCAGACTCATGTGGACGAGAACACCTAGCCATCCAGGCCAGGTCACCACAGGAACATATGGCCGGAAAGCTTGTCTAGCGTTGGCAGGGCCCATGGAGATAACCTCGAAAATAGTAAGAATTTTCTTGTGATACAGCGTGGACGAGGTCAGTATGGCAATGCTGCGGAGCTGTCATGGAGCATTTCGAGTATATGTATCAGCCCATCTGTCCTTGACTTTAGAAGCACGTTCTATTCGACATTCGCTTCCCCTACGTTCGTTCAGTCTCCTCCTCGGGACGGTCATTGTGTTGTACGTCCTTCGTTGTCTCGCGGACTAGTCGTTTCGAGATCTTTCTCTGCACACACAATCGTTCTATACATATCCCCTTCGATCCAAGATGCTCCCCACCCCAGAGAGAGCGTTTCAGTTGAGTTATGATGAGATTGAAGAATCGCTGCCTACTACGGCGGTGAACTCGCCTGTGTATGGACCTAGCAGGAGGGGTTCAGATAGCAAGCTCTACTAT
>Ga0115849_10009_pt1 | contig 25120 bp, 39 predicted proteins | sample InSIn3SAF170_FD_83863 | JGI IMG/M metagenome (GOLD analysis project Ga0115849, IMG submission 83863) | reverse complement strand
ATGGGGGCTGGGGGCGGAGCGGCGCGAGGGCGAGGGGGAGTGGGAGTGGGAGTGGGGGCGGGAGTGCGAGGCCATGGGTCATTGGTTCTTCTGGCTGGGTGAGATTGTGTGTGTGTGTGTGTGTTGTTGCTGCTTACAAGGAGGCGTAGATGCCGCAGACGCAGATTATGAGCTCCGTGAGCCCGCCTTCGCCTTGCTGTGAGGTGGTTGTGGGGATGGCGTTTAGTGCTGCGCCGTTGGAGATGACCTTTTCGGATCGTATGCTTGTGCCATTGGAGTAGGCGGTGGTCTTTTCGGAGGGCTTGGGGTAATTTATGGCGCCATTGGCGTGGCTCTGCGCTGGGACGCTCCGCGCCATGGTGTGCTATGCGGGGGGTCCCCTCGCTATGTTGACGAGTGTACCTGGAGCTAGACTGGGGAAAGAGGGTGGACGAAAGGTCTTTGCATGCTCGTACAAGATAATAGTTGGTTGTGGTTGTGGCAATTGGATGCGAAGGATATAATAATTGGAGATGCAGGTACTCATCCAAAATATATATAGGAATTGACAGGTGGCGTCATCATGGCGATCAGGGGTCCAAGATGTATCTCCTCTCCCCTTTCTCACCATTCCATCATACATCCAACTGCTTGAACAGTCTTTAGAGCGCATTGATGCGCCGTCAGGACGTCGACGGAGAACTTTTAAGCTGGCAAGATTCCTTCGAAGACGTGACACGTTGTGTTGAAGCTCGCTTGGCAGTGGATTTGGGCAAAGCCTGTCAAGAGTTGTCTGATGTTGACGGCGTTAGGATGCATCATCATTCGAGCTGGCCAGCATGCTCACAGATGATGATTTTTTGTCTCTGCTCCTCGCATTGCCTCTGAAATGGCCGGGATTCAATGTAAACACATCGACGGACTCAAATGCAGTCGATCTTAGCTCCATACCGGCAAACATCTTCACTCACTTCCACTTCCCTTAGCAACCTTACTCTCACTCTCACACAAGCTCACATCCACCCTCACATCCCCCTCACTCCCACTCTCACTCTCTCCACTTCCACTCTTAGCCACGCTCAGTCCAGGCCGTCGCCGTCACCTCATCCCCAACAAGATCGACGCTAGAACCTGCCATACTGGGCCGCTCTCGTCAACGTCTCCCTTTTCCTTCTCCTCCCTCGTCCAGTACATCTTCATTTCACCGACAATCTCCTCTTCCCGAACCTTCATTCTTCCCATTTTTAATAAGCCCTCCTTGGTTCTGATCTAGCTCTACCTACGTACATATCCTCTTGCTGCCAACAGCATTTACACCAGCTTCCATTTCATATTGCTTTCATCAATATCCCATATCCCCCTTCCTTCCGTCTGCAAGACCTCACCCCTTCGCCTGATTGGCTTTTTCATAACACCATTCCCAAAACCCAACATGTCTTTCCCTCAAGAAGAACTGCATGAGATCGCCTCCGCCAACATGCCTACGACTCCAATCAAGCCCACATCTACTTGGGTTGCCATCTTGCTGCACACCAAGGACGACATTGAAGACATCGACAAGGAAGACGACTTTCTCTGGATCAAATGCCATGATGTGAGTTTCTGGGCTCATCCAGACTGCGCAACCGATTCTGACACAGACTAGAGGATCACCATCCGGACTCTGAGGTACCAATACTTCTCGCGCCATCCGCTGGAGGACTTCCGCTTGAAGCAGGGGAATCGCTATCCCAAACCGTTCATTATGGTATCTCAACTTCGGAAGCGCGAACTCAGCGGTGACAATCTTGTCGTCCTCCGTGCGCTGGAACCAGAAGATGCTGAGCACGAAGACCAGATCATGGAAGACGCAGATCTCACGCTCCAGATCCGCAAGTCAACGGACCAACGAAAGAACATGCCGCGCGCTTCAGGGACCACTCAAACGGATGCCATCGTTATTGGCGAGGATGACGATGAAGTCGTTATCCTGTCCAAAGAAGGCAGGAGCGATGTCGGTACCTCCGACCGCTCCGGGACAGATGGTCTTCGGGAGTACACGAACGGAGGTACGAGCATCAATTCGACACCATTAAATGGAATATCACTATCACTGAGTTTGCACCCTCTTCTTCAGCATACAATGCCCCAGACTCTCTCCTTCCCAGCTGACTCTGATCTGAATCACAGACCACAGCATGCCGAGCCGCACCAGCACATCCTCGCCTCCCGCGACGGAGGATGTACCCCACACCACTCCAGCTCACGAAGACTGGTCCATGTACGACGAAGCCGACCAGCAGCTCCTCCGCGAAGCAGCCGAGGCCGCCAATCGTTCCCCATCGAATTCAGACGAGTCAGACCTCGACCCAGCCAACGGCGACACGGAATACCACAACACCAACTTCGACGAACAAATGACCTACGAGGACGACACCAGGGCCTCCATCCCCGCAGAACTCCTCGCCCGGTTGGCCGACGCGTCGGAGCACCAGCGGAACCGCGTCACGTCGAGCCTGTGGCACACCTGCGAGACTCCAGATTGCAAGAAGCAGCTTCATCTCAAACCCTGGTCGCGGCTTGGTCCGGAGTCTGGCATCCTCTGTACTCGATGCAGCGTGATTCTTCTGGAAGTTCTAGGTGATGGGGCTGCGATCGGTGCGATGCGCCGTCAGCGTGTGGACGAGTTTGGGGTGAAGCAGCAGCGCCAGCGGATGGGCAAGATACAGAACATGGATAATGACGCGCCTTTGGACTGTGACTTCCCGCTGTCGGATGGTGAGGATGAAGATGAAGGAGAGGGGGAGGAGGCCGACGTCGACCAAGCGACGGAAGACTTCACCAACGACGAAGACGAAGGTCATGAGGATATGCAAGGTCTTCCAGATATTTACTCTCCGCCGCCACCAGCGTCAGTTCACGGCTACGGCCCCATCCACACCAGCGACAGCACAACCCATCTCGACCAACCAAACAGTTCCCAGCCCACTCCAACCGTCCCCCACACTAGCATCACCCGCCACCACTCCCCCAGCCCCCCAAGAGAACCAACACTCCGCGACTACCTCAACTCTACCGTCCCAATCGCATTGCCCTCCTTCTCCTCCCACCACAGCTCCACCCCCGCCGCCCCCACCACCACCACCACCAACACCGCCACCCCCACCACGAACCCCACGACCCCAGACAGCTCGCACTCCGACTTCACCACCAGCGGCCTCATCGACGAGGACAGCTACCACGCCCGACCCCCAAAACTCGGGAGACCTCTCCAGAAATCCCCCCAGCAGACCGATGCGGACATGGCCATGGACCTCGATGCGCAGGTCGACGAGGCGGTCGCGCGCGCGACGGCCTTTCTCGAGAGGTCGGAGTCGCCGGGTGGGGGAAGTCTTGTGGGTCACGACGATGTGGGTGAGGAGGGGGATTCGCCGGGTTCGGAGATTGTGGGTGGGGGAAGGGATGAGGATAGTGATGATGGTGACTATGTGGCTGGCGACGGGGAGGAGGAGAGCGAGAATGAGTGAGGAGGAGGACGACAGACGATGACGAAGGATCATGGACAGAATGGAGGTGGTGAACAGGGCCCGGTTCTTCTTTGGCGGCTTCACCGGCCAAGGCTTTGGATGCTGCGGGTTTAGGGTTGGGCGGGCGACATTCTTGATGCATGACTGACGACTGCACACGAAAGCGAGCAGGCGGGGGCGTTTGCGAACGGCGCCGGGGGTGAGGGGAGCATGGGATTCACGCTTGGTCTGCGCCGATTTCTGGGCCCGGGCTGGTGAAGTCACAGAGGCGTTCCTGCTTGCACCATCTTCTTCTTTCTGGATTTCTCGTTTTCTCATCACTTTTGGTTTCACAGACTCGATTTCTTGCTGCTTCTTGCGTTTGTGCGTCCTTGCGTCCTTGCGTCCTTGCATCTTGCGTCCTTGCATCTTGCGTCCCCTTCACCTCTCCTCTTCTCTCTTCCTTCCCCCTGACTCACATTTCCAATCCTGCCCCAATGCCACTCCCGGTGCCGCATTATGCAGCTTCGATATCCGAGCGGAGTCGTTGGCATACGTACATACCCCCATAATCCAATCACACGCATTCAAACACACATACATGCACACATACATGCACACATACATGCACACATACATGCACACATACATACACACATACATCACCCACCTTGACACAGAAATACCACATTTGCCCCACATACAAACACACACACACACACACACAATCTCACCCAGCCAGAAGAACCAATGACCCATGGCCTCGCACTCCCGCCCCCACTCCCACTCCCACTCCCCCTCGCCCTCGCGCCGCTCCGCCCCCAGCCCCCATACCAACGTTTCCTACCCCCGGCGGCCCTGCAACACAGCACGTCGATATATCTAGCCTATGCAGAGGGGGTGTCACACGCAAGTCGCGATGCTGCTTCGTGATCAAGGGAACCGAGAACGGAGCGGATGACGGGTTTCGCGACGAGGAGAACTACAAGGGCGACGGCAAGAGGGCGTTGATATTACGAAGCATCGGCAGGATAGGTAGGGTGGGTGATGCAAAGCACTAATGGAATCTAGGTAGGACAACAGCATTCCTGTGGAATCGTTTCTGAAAGCTACATTTCGCGACCAGCAGCCGACGCTCGGTCGACCACAGCTACATAGCTAAGAGACAACACCCAGCCGATGATGTCGACCTTGTACCAGGGTGTGGACCTGCGCTTGAGCGAGAGCAGGGAACATGTGTGTGGAGTCTGCGAGCGGAGAGTCTAGAGAAATGTGGCAACGACGCTCAAGTTTTGGGTTTTGATTTTTGGGATGTGGAAACGCAGCGACAGGCGGTTTGGCGGGTTATGAGAAGAGTGTGAGCGCGTCTAAGCTAGTGGGAGGCCGCTGCGTTTTGAAAGGACCAGAAGGGAGCGTCTCTGTGCGGAGAGACTGCTCAAGACACTCTACCTCCGGCGTGAGGAGGTACGGATATCGAACCATCAGTCATCAATCATAACCGCCAGGCACCCAGCAAGACAAATGCTGGTGGTATAGAAAATAGGATCAACGAGACAAGGAGCGCGAGATTGAAGTGACGAATGAGAGAGGAGCGAAAGACTTTTGTGATTTGTGAGGACGAGGGCTGCTCTGCCGTGTTTGGAGTGGCGGTGGCTTGACGAGGCTGCGGCGTGGCGTTGGCGCGTGTGAGGCGATACGTCGGGCTGGTCGGGCCACGGGTGGAAATCAGACGTGTGGTAGCGGTAATGTGTGACGAGTGTTGATGCTGCAGCGGATCTACCCTTCAAGCGGAGCCTGGCTTCTGCGCGTCTTTTCCGCCTCGAGGTTCTCGTACAACAGGTACAGTGCTTTCTCGTTGCTGGCAGCGCTTCCAGTGATGGTGAACATCCGTTCGCCGGTTTCGTCGTGCGGAGCCTTGGCGATGGAGATGCGTGCACCAGAGCTCTTCCTGATCTCGCTGATCTTGCTGCCCGCGCGCCCAATGATGCATCCAACCATGTCGGCGGGGATGCTAATGTTTTGAGTCTGGAGCTCTTCGCCGTCCTCGGTGTGCGTGGGGGGAGGACGGTTGATGGCGTCCGTGGGTGGTCGGCGGTTGTATGTCGTGTCGGCAAAGTCTGCGCCACTACCGGTTCGGTTGAAGGACCTGCCTCCACTGAAACGATCGACGCCATTGCCAACGACACCGGCACCGGCCTGGGCTCTCATGACAGGGTTGTACAAGACAGTGCCGTAGCCGCGTTGTTCATCATCCACAAGGCACTTGCCGATTTCCCAAACGGCCTTCTGAATACCCTCGGGTGTACCAGTCACCTCGACGATACGTTCGGTAGACTGAGGTAGCATTTCCTTCTGAGCGACCATGCGCACGCCGGAAGCGTCCTGAATCTGCTTGATCTTCAAGCCTTGGCGGCCGATGACAGTGCCCATTTGGTTGTGCGAGATCAACAAGCGCACGGCTACGAGCGGCAAGAGTCAGCGTGAGTCTGATTTTGCAAATTGCAATGCGCGAGGTCTTCCACACTCCGCAGCCGCCATTGGATCGCTTAGAGGGGTGCTGTAGGGGACATGTATGGAGTCTTACGGTGAGTTCCGTTCGCACTGACAATGCCTCCCATCCCCATAGCAGGTGCACCTTCCAGTAAGCCTTTGGAGACGATGCCGTAGGCCTTTGCAATACCGTCCAAGGCACCGGTCACAGTCATGACTCGATCATGAACGCCAGGGACGACCTTGCTGACGCCGGCGCGCACGCCTGTCTCATCACGGAGATCTGCGACATTCTTGCCTGCTTTTCCAATGATGACGCCGGCTTCCTTCGAAGTGACAATGGCCCTAAGAGTGAGCTGCGTCTCGGCGTACTCTTCTTCAGTCTTGGGTTCAGCATCCGTGTTCAAGCGACCGAAGTTGTCTGCTAGGTCGTTGCCAGCGTCGGGCGCATCACGTTGATCGTTGGCCGACATGTTCGAGATGTTGAGGGTGGAGTGGTGCGGAAATTTTACGGCGCAGTGAGGTAGAGTGATGAGAATATGCGGGAGCGGTGGTGAGGGTGAGAGTAGTAGGTCAAGAGGCGTGATGCGTCTGTTCGTAAAGATTAGCGATCTCAAATTGTTCGAGTCTCGTGGCAAAAAAGGCGCGGGAAGAGATTGGCAAGCGCTTCACAAGGTGGGGCACGTTGCAAAGTCGAGAACACATACCGATTGGAATGGCGAAGAGATGGGGAAGAGGAGTCGGACGGAGGGAGATGTGAAAGAGGAAGACTATGTGTCGGGAGCCTTGCGAGAGGAAGACAAGTGGTGGGTGGAGAGGAGGAGAGTGGGATGTTTGTAGAAAGGGAGTGGGTAGAGATCGAGGGGAGGGAGAGGGAAGACGAGGAAGGAAGGGAAAGGCACGAAGAATTTCGCAAGACTGCAAAAGGCAAGTGCTCTCGGCTATTCTTGCCCCTCTTATGTTGCCCCACCAAGCATTCCGTCGCAAAGCATCGTGATATCCGTCTTTCCATGCTTCCTACACTCACTATTGCTATTTGATAGACTTCAAAGTGCTACATTATACACCCACCACGCTCTCGCGATGCCTTTCCATCCATCTCTCGACCTATTTGTCAGCTTCAAACACAACCTTTTGCGCTTTTCCCCCGTCGAAGATCTCGTAACCTTCCACTGCTTGTGACAGAGGCATGATCTTGTCCGCCATGAAACTACCGACGCATTAGTAGATCTCTGCGAGGTAACGTCTACCCTGCGTACCCTAAAAGGTGATGCTTCTTCTTCAGAGCCTCCAAGGCTTGCGGGAAGATCGACCTGACCGGACAGCGACCCATTTGTACCCTCAAGTTCTTGCCGTAAGCTTGGTTGCCAGTCCACGGGATCTGCAATTTCGTTTTAGTGGATGAAAAATTCAAGGGCGTGTCTGCATTCACCTCTGCGTTGTGCACGCCAATACTCGAGATAATGCCCCAAGGACGGAGTAGCTCGAAGCCCATCTTCAGCGCCGCGCTAAGCCCAACAACCTCAATGACAACATCCGCACCCCGCCCGTCAGTAAGCTCCTTGACCCTCGCGTCCAGACCCTCGCGATCGCTCTGGAAATTCCACGGCTCGGCGCCCAGCGACTTGGCGAGGTCCAATCTCGACTGGATGGAATCTACAGCGAGGAGATGCTTCGGCTTGTAATCGACGGCGTTCACCAGCGCGCAGAGGCCTACAGGACCACAGCCTATGATCACCACAGTTGACTCCTCGATCTGCTCCTTGGTGAGCAGCTTGAAGCCGTTGTGGGCGCCGAACCAGCCGGTGGGGAAGATGTCTGCCATTAGGACCAGCATATTATCCGGCACCTCCTCTGGAGCGGGGAAGAGCGTCGAGTCGGCGAGCGGACAACGGACCTGTACGATGAGCATAGTGCGCCAGTAGGAATGTGAAAAAACATACATATTCGGCCTGCGAACCGTCCAAGCCTGCCGTACCGTACAAGAGAGAGGTTTTGCAGCGAGACGAATATCCATTCTTGCAGTAGAAGCAATCCCCGCTGCCACCCACTTCAGTTCATATGCATACCTGCAACGCCCCTACAAAGTACATACCAGGACGTCGTAAACGGCGAAACGACATGATCACCCTTCTTAAAGTTCTTCACCGCGTCCCCAACTTCATCAACAACGCCAGTGAACTCGTGGCCCATAATGAAGCCCGTAGGGCTCGGCTGGTGCCCGCGAAACACGTGAAGCTCGCTACACAACGTGCGTTAGTTGTTAGAATGCACCACTGGGTCTTGCTCCACGTCGGGACGCCGTTGGTGTCGCGGTACCTTCCACATAGCGCGGTATACTGGACCTTGCACACGACATCGGTGGGATGCTGGATCTTGGGCCGAGGCCGGTCCTCGATGGTGACGACCTTTGGCTCTTGGAAGATGACGGCTTTCATTGTGTCGGAAGGCATGGCAAGGTTATGTCAAGGGATAATTTGTGTGGTTGGTTTGATTTGGATGCAAATGCAGGGCGTGCTGGGTAGATTGTGTGTTTGGTGGGGAGAGGAGTATTGTAATTGAGTTGAATAATGGTGGTGGAAAAGACGATGATGCTTCATCCTCGGCGTTTCGGTAGTCAATCGCGGGGTTTTGGCGGGGTATTCTTTGTCGCATGTGATTGATTGGCTGGATGAGGGCGCGCAATGGCCACCTGCTGCCGAGTGATGCCCGCCTTGGACCGAATCTCGACCACGCCGTTAGGTATGCATGCAAGCACAGTACTCTGGAATACCGACGGACCCTCACTACACTACTACGGCCTTCTAACACATAGCACGAAGTCATAACGTATACATATCTCAGCTTAATGGCATGCTGTTGAAAGATGAGCTATTACCTAGATGACAAGCAGGACCCAGCCATACCGCCCCGAACAGACGCCTGAACCAAGCACATCCCCAAGTCCCAAGCAATATCCAACCCCCCATAACCTTCCGCATATCCTCCCGAAAGCGCCGGACATTTTCAGAATGCCATATATAGTAGTGCGTGCAAGAGGTGCCGCCCTAGTACACCTGTACCAGCAGCTCGGCCTCGAGGATGAACTTGCCCTCCTTGTACTTCTCCGTCGTCTCAAAGGCCTTGTCGTACTTCCAACCCACCACGTTCTTGCACTGCCGGCACGAAATGTCCCGCACAATGTGCCTGCCCGTGGTCATGCTCCGCTCGTTTGCCTCGCCTGCGACTATGTTGACGACGTTGTCGAAGAGGTAGGCTTTGCCGTGCTGTCCGCGGAAACTCTGTGGAGGAGGACCTTTTGTCAGCATGGGTTGGTTGGGGGGCAGCTGGGGGTGGTGGTGGCGAGGCGGGTTGGGACGTACGCGGCTGAGTATGTCTTCGTGGGTGGATAGATGGGTCTTGCATTCTCGGCAGCCGTACACTCGGCAGGTTGAGCTGAGGTAGACGTTGTAGACGAGCCCCATCCTGGTCCGGGATAGATGGGAGAGGATGGGGTGCGGAGTGGCCACTGGGTAGGCGGATGGTTGGCGATTCTTAGATTGTGATGGCTCGTTCGTAAAGCAGACTCCGAGCTGTACAGGTTGCGCCTTGAAGCTTCCCCCTTGGAAGTTGATTCACGTGGGAGTCGTATACAGGCTGTGGTGCCTTCGTTCCCCTCCGATTGCTTGTCCTAGACCGGGCAGGGAACGGCCGGCGGGGAGCGGACAGGGTAGGAGCGGGTTCGGCCTGTTCTGGTAGAGAGATTCCGAAGTATTGCACGACGCTCGCTTCAGATTTATAGCTGTTCAGATAGTGGGGATACGGTTCAAGTAACTGATCGAGGAGAAGGTGGAAAGTTGGCAAGGCGTGGAAGTGGTGGCCTAGGTGAGATGTAGATTGTGTGGGGGTTCAGGCAATTGGAAGGCAGGCAGGAGGCAGCTTCGCCGGAGCACTCGCTGACGCCGCTCCGTACAGCGAAAGACCACAAGCACAAGCACATACAAGTTTTTGCATGTGCTCCAGATCTGAGCAACAAATTTGAGATTTGTTATTGCCGAGTGCTTCTTCGAAAGTCTATGACTGGGAACTTGAACCATCGAAGAAGCATCTCGTCGTTGCCTGAACGAGGGAGGTGTCTGTTGAAACGCCTCCCAGAACCCTGCATGAGCGAGTCTCTGGTACCCGTAATCTGAGCCCGAACTCCAGCGCCTCATGAATTTTCCCAAAATCTTCTCGAGATCTCCCACCAAATCCACCTCCGCCCCGTCTCTCACATCTCCGTCCTCGCCAAAGAAGGGCTCTTCGCGCAGACATCAGACGGCCGACCAGCCTTCGAAAAAGCGCACAAGAGAGTCAAAAAGCGGTTCCAGGAATCTCACTCCCGCCCAGTCACACGACCTCGACTTACATCCGCTCAACCTACCACCGGAAGAACGCAGCAGATATACAAAGTCAATCACCATGAGCGAACCTTCTTCGCCGGTGAATGAGGCACCCTCTAGCCCTCCCCCATCTGCTCCGGGAGCGTTTCCCTCTTCCAACGGCGTCAACGGCGAAAATGGAGACAAGGAAAACGAAGCGCCGAGGCCACCTCCCCACAGATCATCGACGAACTCTTCCCCCAAAGTGCCGGAGCCAACAGTAGACGCGGAAGCATGCAAGGCAGCGGGCAACAAGTTTTTCAAGGCTAAGCAATATGACAAGGCTGTTCAGGAATACACAAAAGGTATGCTCCGCCTCAGAACTGCTCGGGCGCCTCCAACTGGCTCTTTATCCTGACCATTCTCCTCTCCCCAGCTATCGATGCAGACCCCCAATCTTCCACCTACCGGTCAAACCGAGCTGCCGCCTACATATCCGCGAACAAATACAAGGAGGCCCTGGAAGATGCAAAGACCGCCGACGAGCTGGAGCCCGACAACGCAAAGATCCTACACAGGCTAGCGCGAGTTTACACAAGCCTTGGCCGCCCTGCCGATGCGCTCGATGTTTATGCAAGGATAAAACCGTCAGTGACGGAAACGGATAAAGCAGCCGCCAAAGCCATGCTCCAGCACATTACACAAGCCGAAGATGCACTACGGGAAGGGACGACAGGCTCGATGGCATTACATGCCCTTGACCAGGCAGACAGGGGTTTAGGCTCGTTTGTCGACCGTCCGAGGAAGTGGAAGCTCATGCGAGGTGAGGCGTACCTCAAGATGGGCAATGTTAACGCCCTCGGCGACGCCCAGACTGTTGCCATGAGCCTGCTCCGCGAGAACAACCAGGACCCCGAGGCGCTGGTGCTAAGAGGTCGGGCGTTGTACGCACAAGGCGACAACGACAAGGCGATCCAGCACTTCCGGCAGGCACTGAGCTGCGACCCCGACTTCAGGGATGCGGTAAAATACCTGCGGATGGTGCAGAAGCTAGACCGGATGAAGGAGGAAGGAAACGCGTCCTTCAAGAGTGGGAAGTACAGGGAGGCGGTCAACACCTACACGGAAGCGCTGGAAGTGGACCCCTTGAACAAGGGCACGAACTCGAAGATACTGCAGAACCGGGCACTGTGCTTCTCAAGAGTGAGTCTCGCGTGGCTCCACCGCTATCCACCTACAATGAAACGACTGACACCCCCGACCCACAGCTAAAAGACTACACCAACGCCATCTCCGACTGCGACCGCGCCGTGACGCTCGACCCCTCCTACACAAAAGCGCGGCGCACCCGTGCAAAGGCCCTTGGCGAGTCCGGGGACTGGGAGGGCGCCATCCGCGACCTCAAGAAGATCGCAGAGACGTCGCCCGAGGAGCCGGGCATCGCAAAGGAGGTGCGCAACGCGGAGCTGGAGCTCAAGAAGTCGAAGCGCAAGGACTACTACAAGATCCTCGGCGTGGAAAAGGAGGCCAGCGAGACGGAGCTCAAGAAGGCGTACCGCAGGCTCGCCGTGAGTCCAACCCCTCGCCCCCCCAAAAGACCCCCGTCTAACGAGAAACCACAACCGGAACTCTGTCGCTGACCTGACACCCGAAACCCAGATCCAAACCCACCCCGACAAGAACCCCGACGACCCCGGCGCCGAGGCTCGCTTCAAGGACGTCGGCGAGGCCTACGAGACCCTCAGCGACCCGGAGAAGCGCCAGCGCTACGACAGCGGCGAGGACCTCATCGACCCCAGCGAGATGTTTGGCGGTGGCGGCATGGGCGGGTCGCCGTTTGGAGGCGGCGGCGGCGGCATGGGCGGGATTGATCCTGAGATGCTGTTCTCAATGTTTGGGCAGGGGGGCGGGATGGGAGGGGGTGGTGGGAGGGGGGGGGGGCCGCAGTTTAGCTTTGCGAGTGGCGGTGGCGGGGGAAGGAGGGGTGGGGGTGGGTTCCCGTTTTGAGTGTTTTGAGAGGGGAAGGGGGTTGGGTTGAGGTGGGATGGGGGCCCAGGGTGTTGGAGCGTGCATGGGAGGTTCGGCGTCTTGGATCTGCGTGCGTGGTCGGGCGCGGGCTGTGTGTTTGACGTGACTGGCCCTTCGTCGATGTAGGTTACGTGCATGAGGGCACCGGTGGAAGTTATAGATCTATGATTGTTTGATCTTCTACCCCGAAGCTCGCACTACACGGATGCTCCGGGATTGCCATTTTCCCCCGTCCTCGTCCTTCTCCTTCCTCGCTTGCGCCGACGGGCATGAGCTGATGGAACAGCTGCTTCTGTTGAGACGGATGATGGGGTGCTTGCTGGGCGATGTATCTGTTGGTCATTGGGTCGAAGAATAATTGTATCGTACCCGTGCCGACCGCGTGACTTTTGCGTCGTCCTGGGGAAGTGGCGTTAGTCGTGCTTTTTGGCGTGTTGGAGGGTATATCTAAGACAATGCTCTCTTGTCCTCAGCTCTGTCGGATGCAACAGCCGTTCCGAGCCGCTCTGAGCACTCGAAAGTCCTTTCAAGGGTGCACACATTTTTCCATGTTATGGTTTGATCTGCTGCGTGGAGACCTGCGTTTTGGGCTGGACGATGGTGAGGAATGATCGCCATCATCGTGATTATCATTCGTCTACAGATTTGACGTTTAGTTTGGGGATGATGCGTTAGCTGAGGAAGACCCATGATGATGATGGGCAGCTTCGAGCTCTACTGTAGGCTATGGGGGTCGATGCCGTGGTGCCTGATGGACCGGCCGTGGTTCAGGTATGGCGTGGCCACGGGGCACTCCCCTTTCATGTAGTCAATGCTCGGGTTTCGTAGGCTTGTTTAGCACTGCTCGTTCTGATGGAAAGGGAAAGGAGGAGCTGATGGTTTTATATCAATGGGAGTGGGTTTGTGGAAGCAGTGAATGGATGGCGTGAGGTTGGTCTGGTCTGGGGAAGGTATAAAGAGCTGGCGGCGTGTCTTGATCCTGTGATGCGCCGATGTTGCGTATGTGGGTGTGATACACGAAGCCTCACGGTTAGCAAGTGGTGGTCATTGTTGAGGAATCAAGAATATTTTGACGCGGCGAGAGGGGGCCAGTGCAGTTCGTGATGGTGTTGGACATCGCTGTAATGATAGTGATTGAGACCATCGCGTACAGAGCGGCGGCGGCGTAAAGGCGTGACGGACTCGCGACGGAGTCCATCATCATTGTGCACACTTGTCAATGATGTGGTACAGTGAGATGGCTGATCAGGCAAAGCAGCTGGTTCTTTCGGTTTCCCCTGCAGTCTTCTCGCAATCACAGTGGCGCGTGTTTGGCAACCCCGGTCCAAGCGATGCATCATCAAAGGTGTTTCTGTGCAGGAAGCACCTCTTATCTGCTGGGTCTGTCTGCTCACGCGCATGGTGCGTCACTCGAACTGCGTGAAGCCGTGCGTTACTTCTTCTAGGGCAGCTGCACGCCGGAGCCACGTCGAAGGATGACGCGATCTTGGGAGTTCGGTGGCTATATTGATGGTGTTTGTAGCACTGTCTCGCCAGCTCTTCAAGTGGTTTGAATGCTCTACGACGCATGCGACTCCGCAGGGGGAAGCCAGCCCGGTGAAAAGCTTGCATCGAGGGTTGAGACCAAAGAATATCTCGCGAGGGTTGAAACGCATGAGTATCTCGTATCTTGTGTTGACGATCTTCATGACAGGACAGCTGTAAAGAGGTGGTATATTTTCCACACGGGGCCATGATGATACTTCGGAGGACGATGCCTCGAGTGCTCTTCGGTGATGAAGGACTTCGCTCACGACGAGATGGTGGCCATCACCGTGCACGTCTTGTTTCTCTAAGCAACGATGGGCGAGAAGCATCCCCTGTTCCAACATCTCATGCATGCACCACGATCTTCGAGAGTGGCGAATTCATGGAGAGCCAGAGGGAAGAGATTGCCAGGACACGTCTTTTATAGCTGTCACGGTTTCCCGATTCGCTCGTGGACACTGAGTCCCAGTCTGGTGTGCCTCCTGACAGTCATGGACGATACCTACCGTACTTATAGGCTGCGCATGTAGCAATGTCCGCCAACATGCTCATCTTGAGCCTTTCAGCCTCCATCGAAAACACATACCTGAGGGCATGACACATAAAACAGGGAGCTGGAGCATTATTTGATAAACGTCATGTATCCTCAATTACTGGACAGAAGATGGCCAAGGCGGGGGCAGCGATGCTTATCGTGCCATGTTGCGTTTGCTGGTGATCGTGATTGACATCATTCACGAGCATGATGATGACCGCAGAATGCAACGAAGATGGACAGACGCATTTCTTTTGAGAAGACTTCTGTTAAATATCGCGTGATTTTGTAAAGCTGCAGTAACCCCTAACGCGTGTTTTCTGACATGGTATTTCTGCTGAACCTATAGTGAGGCAACAGTGGACGATCGAGGAATTTCTCCCTGTCCTCGCCAATGTAGTGTGCATTTATAGATGTCCGAGTGGCGCTGATGGGAGGGTTACATGCCCGATTCCCAGTTCACATCAGGGCGTCATGCAAAGCAACCTTCATCACTCCAGGAGCAATGACTGAAGGCGAGGCCGAGCCGACATGTCTGTACAATATCGTCGAGTCGCGGAGCATATGTCCGCACCTTTTAACGACCTTAAGCATTGAAAGGAGAAAGCAAGCTGTTGCATATACCACACTTTTGTCTTGGGACCCTGACTAATTTCATCTTGCGGTGTGGCAGGCTTGTCTCATAACGAGAGGTGATGCTTTCAAGGAGAAGTCGTTTCGTTTGGTCAGCTACGACATGACATCATCGGTCACCATATGATGAACAGTGATGCCGCATCTTTGACTCTTTCCAAAGTTTCAGTTGCAACAATCAACTGAACGTCAGGTGCACTTCACGTGTCTTAGATTCTCCGCATAATGTCGTACACAGTCAACGTCGATTCTGGAACTCCCACGTTGCTCTATTCCTACAGGTATCCACTACTCGTCTCGACATACCTTCTCGTGAGCGGCGCCTTTTTCTTTCGCATACAACGACAGCCATACACGAAGAGCATCAAAATCGAGCAATGCGAGTCAATATTCAAGGCAACGACGCTTGCAGCCGTGCTAGTTGGCGTCGGCATGGAAGGGGACATCAATCGGCGCAGAAGTGATGAACTCAGGCGCTGAAGGCCTGGGCAGCTGACAGGCAGAGTCCGACGAATAGCAGCAGGTTTTCGTGGGATACAACGCTCGCTCAGATGAGGCCAACAGTAATGTCATAAAAAGTATACACATTAAGAGGCTCGACCGTCATGGATTCATTCTAAAGCAAGCTTGTACCTCCACGCCATCTGTGCGTTCCTGAAACTCGTTCAGATGGCGTTCGCATCCTTCAACATCTTGGGTAGCTGAGACTTCTTGGCCTGCAGATCCGAGTTGCCACCGATGTGCTTCTTTGCGATGAAGATGTTCGGGACCGATCGCTGATGCGTCATCTCCTCGAGCGCATCCTGAAGGGCAGCACCGTCATCTGTGTAGATCGGTCGATTAGTATTTTGAGTGCAGCAATGTCTCGAGAGTCGACGCGGGTCTGAAGTCATTGATATAAAGATCCTAAGACTCACCAACTTGGTCGAGTTCGATGGCGTAAAAGTTTGCGCCAGACTGGCTCAAGAGCGCCTTAGTGGCCTTGCAGTATGGGCAGTATGATTTGCTGAAGACTGCTACGGCGTTTTCGTCTGGCAGGGATTCGATTAGATTCATAGTTCACTTGTAGAGTGTTGTTGCACAAACCAATGATGCTCTGGGCCTTGGTCTTTGCGGCGGACATGGTGGCGGGGCTGGTCGCGCGCGAGTAGAAGAAGCGGCTGAGGAAAGAAATGGTGGCGACTGTGTCTGTGCTGGTACAGAGGGATCACAGGATGAGGGATTGGAAATGTAGTCGCTTGAAGTAGGTGTTTTGAAGTAATGTTAGAGGATGGAGGAGGGGTGGCGAAGCTGCTCGAGCGATATTGTTATTGCGTCATAGCGCTGACCAACCTGGAAGACGAGACAATACTGTAGTGTACTCCGTACAGTACTTTACGAGCAGCCGAACTATAGACTGGTCAACCTCGCCTTCTCCGGCCGCCCTTGGATTTCGAAAGCACCAAGTCCTAAACACTAAACTGTGCACTACGAATCTTTTCAATCACCACAAAGCCAGACTGCCGTCGCCGGGCAGATACCGATTGCGGAGTCGAGCGAGGTCCGAGGAGTCCTTTGTCCGTCTGGTTCGACATTACCTTCGGCACGACAAAGTTCGAGCCGGCCATTGTCTTTTGCCTCCATTGTCATCCTTACATTCGTAAATGGCCCCTGAAGTCTGCCCTTCTCAGCGTGAATCTCCAGTTGCGACCCCTTAGCTATGCCGCCTGCAAACTCCCCCATCGAGGCGAATACCCCTCATACTGTACGAGTACACAACCCCCACAGCTGACCTTTCCCTGACCTACTAACACCACCCTCGCAGGTGCCTCTGCATCCACCGACAAACCGGAGCACCTCGTCCCTTTCTTCCTTCCTACCTGCTCTGCAGGGTCTAACCTCTCCTGTTCTGGACCTCGCCTCGACACTTACACTGGAAGCTGCGGATGACGTAGACGCCGAGAACATTGCTTTCCTCCGAGCGACGTTTGAGCCAACCGACAACATGTCCGCCGAAGCCCTCACGCAGGAACTAGGCACAGAGAGAAGGAGGCGGGAAGCACAACAGCGGGCTAGGAGCGTGAGCGAAGAAGCCCGTGAGCGCCAAATCCACGATAGTCGGGTAGGTCAATTGCGGCAGCGTCATGATTCGCCAGAGGCCTGGTCAGACAGGACGATCAACCGCATGCGACCGCCATACGGGGACGGCATGCCGAACCACCAATCGCTTTTCGACTGGGCTCCGGCGCGGGAAGAGGAGGAGGAAGAGGCGGCACTGGAGGAGATACTCACCGAGCTGAGACGGCAACAACCGAATACACACCCCGAGATACTCCGCGTACTCGCACGGGCGAGTGTCGATGCCGAACGAGAAGCAAGGCAACGCACATCGTCCTCGCGTACGCAAGCCGCCACTCCTGGTTCGCAAAGTCATGAGCCATCATCGCTGCGGTCCGCCGCAATCTTGCAGTCGTTCCGAAGGAACCACCGAATCCTGACCAGGTCGCGGGAGTTTATGCAGCGCATGTCTGGTTCGGAACGGGAGCGCCCGACGAGCTCGGAGCATACGACAACCACGAATGATAGGTGGAGCAGCGTATATCCACCAAGTGCTGGAAGCACCACCAACAGCGGTCGGTATGAGCTGAACCGCCTAGCGTGGCAAGCCTCTCAACATCCATCATCGGAAACTCGCGCCGCTGCGCACCGAGAGAACCTGGACACGTTGAGAAGACGGTACCTGGAGAATCCATCCAACAAGATGTCCGAGTTCGAGCGCATAATAAAGTTACTTCACGTCCAGCGTTCCCCAGATCACGAGCCTAGCCGGCTGGTCGAAGAGCCCGAGAGCCTTGCCACGGCCGGCAAGCGGCATTCGTGGGAGAATGCTGCCAGGCACAAGTCCCACGCCGCATGCCCACCACACTATACGTCCTGGCTTGCACCGGGCACCATCTTCAACGGTACTCAACAAGCCCACCCAGTCGTGCGCCCCAACGCATCGGTGTCGAGCAGCGCAACGCTACAACGGCTCGTAAACCACCAAAACCACCAATCGATGGGTCCCCCCTGGAACCCTCCGGAAATGCCTCGCAACACCACCTTCGACGCCTCGCGGCCCTGGCTCAGCCACACCATGAGCTCCGCGCCCCTCACCTTCTCCGCCTCCCCGCCCTCGTCGACACCCAGCAGCCTCCCGACCCACGACCGCTGGACCGTCAAAGTCGAGATCCACAAGGTCGACTACGCCACCATGACCCTCCAAGGCACAATGGAAGCCTACAACGTCCCCTCCCTCACCCACCCCGCAACCACCACCACCACCCCCCCACCACCCCACTCAGACCTCCGCAAAACAACCTTCTCCACCTACCTCGAAGGCGAGCTAATCGACTTCACCCACCATACCCTCCTCACCGAGCCCGCCGCCTTCGGCGTAAAAACAACCCCGGACATCGACGCCGCCTACTGGCGCCGCCTCGAGCCCTTCGCCTCCCTCTCCGACGACGAAATCGCCCGCGCGCTGCTTGACCGCCACTGGCTCGAGGAGAGCCTCATGGGCCGCTACGTCCTCATGCGCTGGAAAGAACGCTGCTTCGTGAAACCGACCACCGGCTCCTCCGCCTCCTTCCCGGGCCGCAACGCCATGAGCGGCGGCGGCGGCGGGGACGCGCACGCACCCCTTCCCCGCCCTGGCGACGCATCCACGAGCTTCCTGAGTAGCAACGCCGGCGGTGGTGGTGGTGCTGGTGGTGGTGTGGGTGGCAGTGGGGCGGGCGATGGCGCGGGGTATGGGTTGAGCATCAGCGGCTTCTACTACGTCAGCCTGCGGCGGGGGGACGGCAGGCTCGAGGGGCTGTACTTTGACCCGCAGAGCAGCCCGTACCAGCACCTCGAGATGCGGCCGAGTGGGGGGATGAGGTGTGGGAGGGGCAGCTGGGAGTTTAGGTGAGTCTTGCGCTGCTGTTACGGGGGCCCCAAAAGGGGCCCGGTGTGTGTGCGATCCCCTCCTTTTTGGGCTGGGGGGGGGGTTCTGTGGATGCTTTTTGGGCTTTTGGGGCATATCTGGGTTTGTGTGGGTCCAGGGGGGGTTTCTGGGCGCGTGCCGTGGCGTTTTGAGGTGTTTGGGCTGGCTTGGGGATGTCTTGGATGCATGGTGCGCGGGTGGTGTTTAGGATGGGGGGAATTGCATTGCGTCGGTGTTCAAAGGGCGTTGCCTCTTTTTGGGGGGTTGCCTTTCTTTCTTATCGAGTGGGGGGTTGTTCGTGGGGTATTGTGTCGAGGGCTCCAGGGGGTCGTTTATTATCATCATCATCATCTGACGAATGGCATGCGAATGGCATACTCGTGACGAATTGGGGGTCCACAGCAGCGTCCATGGGGTCGCGGGGGCTAGAAGCTCGGTAGTTGACTGAACGGGTGACTTCTGGGCGGTGATGGATGGTCTGGATCCCGTGGCCCATGGATATTGTCTGGGATTACATCTCCGTGTTCGGCCTCAAGAAACCGCATCATCTCGCGGGTTGACCACCTCACTTGCACTGACGCGTGCACGGGTGGTTTCTCTACGGGTTTTGGAATGCTGATGGGAGGTGGAGCGCGTCGGGCGTCAGGGGGGATTTATACTGTTCTCTTCAGATGCTGCGCTGAAACCTATTTCGCAAGTATACCATGAATACTCTACGCAAGCACGCTCTCTCCGAGCATGGAGTAGAATACCTCCAGTGGCGCCCACGGCACTCGACGCTACCCCCCGAGTAACCCATCAACCCACCAAAGGCCCAATAGCACATCACCCTCGACCTCCCCCCCTCTACGCGTAAACCGCCGGCACAACCGTAACAGTAGTGGCATCGCAAAGATGGCTCCCCCCCCAACAGCAACGTCCCCCCACAGCTCTCAAACGAAGACACAGCCCCCCCACCCACCGCACACGCCAACACCTCGTCCGCGCCAACCGTGCACGTAATTTCTGGCGCGTTGCCGTAGTCAATGTCGGCGGGTCCGAACGCGAAGCCAGTGCCGACGGCCGTGGGGTCGAGGGACTGCGACTGCCAGCCGGCGGCCTCGCCCGTCTCGTCGATGAGCTGGCCGCTGGTGGTGTTGAAGGTGAAGAGGGCGGAGGCGGCGGAGCAGGGGTTTGTGAAGGTTACGAGGTCGTAGGAGCCCTGGGGAGCGTTGATGGCGTAGCCGGCGTCGTAGGAGGAGTAGAGGTAGAATTGGGAGGGGGTCGGGGTGGCGGAGAGGGTGGTTTTGTGCTTTACGGTTTTGATGGTCTGGGGGGTGTTAAATTTTGAGGTTGGGGTGGGAGGGGGAGGAAGCCGTCTATCTTTGCGAGGTGTGGGAAATGGGATGTTTGCTTACCTCGACGGTTTTCGTGCTTGTGGTGGTGGTCTCGGATGTCACCGTCGTGTGGACCGTGGACGGCTTGATCTTGGAGCATTTGCACTTCGCGTCAACCGCGGCCGCCTCAGCAACCCGCTTGGCCTTTGCAGTCGCCGACGTCGTCGTCGTCGGTGCTGGGCATCCCGGCGTCAAGGTGCTGGATTCTGTCAGCATCGACGCTCGCGAAGCGTGCGTGTCAGATGTCAACTCACGTGGTGGCGGTGGCGGTGGTGGTGACGGTGGCAGTGAAGACCTTCTTCGTCTTGGTTGCGGTGCTGCAGGTTGTGTCAGCGAATCGGTCAGGGGGGGTTGCGGAAGTTGAGGACCTACACTGTGCTGTGCTTGGTGTGTGTCTTTGTGATTGTGGAGGCGATGGTCGGGCACGTCGAGGTGCATGCGGCTCCTGCCGCGAGAGGGCTGGCGGCCGCAGCGGCGGAAAGCAAGAGGATTATCAGGTGATGCATGTTTGTTTATTGGTCACCAGAAGGGGCGCGGAGTGAGGGCAGGTTGGTAGCGGGTGAACGAGGACGTGAGGTGTATAGGTTAGAGGAAATGTAGATATTCAGGCTTTGAAGAATGGGACGTCGTCCTGACTACTTATAGAAGGAAGTGAGGTGAGCGATGACTGCAAAACAGAAAGGCGGCCCTTGCGCAGTCTCCACTTCTTTCCCCCCCAACAGAGAAGTGGCAGGAAGACCATGCCATGTAAGCACGGGATCGTCAACAAGCGAGCGGAGAAGAGGCGGGTCACATGGCCCCGCAGCAAGCCGTGGAACAATGCACATCCAATCCAACGGGGGGAAAAGCATAATAAGCTAGGGGCGCAGGGGAGGAATTCAATGGATGAAAGCAGCAAAAGCAACAAGCATACCCCTTGCAAACCCTCGCTTGTAGTCGTCCAAAGGGGAATGGGCTCGCTCGCGCCTTGGCCATGTGGTTGGGCGTGTGCCTGCGGGGTGACAACACTAAATCTATTTCCGACCCAAGATGCGCGTCAGGCCCGGCCTTGGCGCCGCAACGCCCCGCCGCCTCACCCGCCACTCGTCGTCATCTGCAACCTCCCCCCCCTTGCAAACCCCTTGCACCCCTGCATCGTCCCGTCACACAGCCTTCCAGCCACAAATTCCCATTACTTTTGTTTGGAGAACAATATCCCAGCCACGCTTCGCTATCATCATGGTGTTCATCGTTTGAAAATGCCTCATGGCGGTCTCTGCCGTTTGGGTTGGCCAATGTCGCTCCATGTGGGGTCGCACCTAGCAGCATTTCTCCATGTGGATCGGCGCGGCCGGGGGTGCGTGCCACACGCGCAAGGGCCATCCTTGTTTTGGACATGCTCCGAAGCTGCCCAAGCGCTCTAAGCGACGAGACTGGATCGGAGATATTTGTCAGACGCGTGCTCCTTAGCGACTATGTATGGCCATCGCGGACGCTTGGCGCGGGCGCTTAACATGTATTGCTTTTTGGACAATCGGGTCACTTTGAAAACGGAGAGGCGGCCCGGGGAGTTGTGGTGATGGTGCGGGGCATTTTTCACGTCGACTGCTCATGCTCATCCGTGTCGCGCCGTGATCGGGGCGGCCCCTGCCCGGCGACATTCCCTTCTTTGTATGCGACGTCTTCACTGGGTGGAAGACTCTGCCGTCTCGGAAGCTCAACAAGCTCGTATATGTGTGTGCTTTCGTCGGAGATATGCAGATGGAGTGAAATAATCGGCATCATCATCTATAGGAGTTCCATACTTGGCTTTGGAGCTATGAATCCTGACTAGGTAAAACCGCATCATCGCGCCGACAGCCACGGTTTTTTTATTTCACCATCAAAGAGCCATGCCACACTACTACCATCTACCATCGTAATGTTCAAGGTCCAGCGAGGACTTTTCGTCTCCCAGAACAGAATCATGTCCGAACTGAGCAAGACTTTTGATAGAGGAGATCCTTCCGCTCACGGCTCTTTACAAAGCTCCGCGCTCCGATGCGAATTCCTCTAGTCCCTCTTCCGGCTTGACTGGATATAGCTGCAAGGATTTGCGGGCACTCTCGAATCGGTGCGGTGCCCACTTGCACGTGGGAGCACTGAGTATTAATACAGTCCGACATAAAGAACGTGACGGTTTGATGTTCAATCGCATGTAACCTGGAGCATGTAGAGTAGTGAGGAGAGAACGAGCCCAGGGACATCGGCGACGATTCCAGTAAATGTTTTAATGCACCAGTTGCAAACAATACGGTGCCAGGATTCCAAACATGCGAATGTTCATCAGTGCATCAGCACGAGGCGTAGTCAACTCTCTCTACCATCCTCCATCATTCTTCATCATGACCCCCACGTGATACATATCAGCACCGTCTCCACTTCGTGATCCACTTCGTGGATATCAGGTGCAGGTAGCTTTGATTGTCGCTACAGAAACATAGAGTGTTCAACATCATGATGAACCGTACCCATGGGGACGGCTAAACGGCAAGCGTTTTGTGTATGCTAGTAGCCCTAGGTAGGCTAGCGCGCCTTACAAGACCCTTGGCGTGTCAAGGACGTATGACGTAGTAAGCCTGCTTAAATTGTGTAGCCTCGTTTCTCATGGCGCACGTAAGCTTATCCATCCGCCCCAAGGTACTATCGCACATCTAGGATATGGAGTTGCATCCTTGCTCAGCCACCCTTCTATAGGCCATCTTTGGAAGATAGCCTCGAGTATCACAAGTCGAAACAGGCTGCTTACCGCCAAACTCTCTTATCTGCCTCAAACAAGCGCCGTGCTTGCTAGATTCCTCTTGGACATGTCTACGTCGGTAGATCTCCAGCTGGACGGACATGGACCGGACTCTCTACAACCCCGCATGCAGAAGCTCGGTGGCGTGACCAGTGCGACAAAGAACACGGAACACAGTGAACGCTTGAAGCCACTCCATGGACAAAAGCATGTCCCGGAAGACCGCAGGTACGCGATATCAACACCTCTCCAACCTCCCACTCACCTTCACAGTGGCACTTCTACGCCGATACCATCCGACGCGCCTCCGTCCGTCAAAGCCACGTCCTCCGTCAGGCAGCACATCAGAGCCCAACAGAAGCATCGGATGTTCCCGACTGTCGAATATGCCCCGAGAGTCTCCCACTTCGATCCAAAGAGCGAGCACCGGGACTTTCGAGGATTCTTCGTCCTCTTCTGGATCGGGCTAGCCATCATGGTGATGACCACCATGCTTCGAAACATCAAAGAGACGGGGGCACCATTGCTATTTAAGCAACGTAGCAATTTCGTGGAGAATATATGGGAAATGGCGTTTAGCGACGTGATCATGATGGGCAGCGCGTTCCTTGTCCTTCCCTTCCATCAGTTGTTCGCTAGCAGCAGTGGCTGGCTTCGGTGGAAGAGAGGGGGCGTTTGGATACAAAGCGCATTCCAAGGAGCGTGGCTCTTGTACTGGGTCAAGTAGGTCCCACTGCCCCGACACTTTACTTAGTGCTGATCCATCCGTGCAAGCTGGCCATTTATGCGGAGCTGGACGTGGACAGCGCAGGTGTTCTTCACGCTCCACCTGCTAGTTTTATTCATGAAGATGCATTCATACGGCTTCTACAACGGCCACCTCAACGAGACCAAGCGGCGATTAGACTCCTTAGATCATCCGGATATCGTCTCTTCACGGAGTAGAATGCCTCTAGAGCGGTACCCAAGCACAACCACAACACTCTCCCAAGTCCGGGAACGCCTCGAGCTCGAGTCCCACAAGCCGCCACTGAAAACCTTGTCCGAGCTGCGCGAGGAGCTCGCCATGGAGATAACGTCGCCGCTTGGGCACGTCACCTACCCCGAGAACTTGACGGCGCTGAACTTCCTCGACTTCCTCTGCTGCCCGACCCTCTGCTACGAGCTCGAGTACCCCAGGACGGATGGCATCCAATGGCTCGAGCTCTTCTACAAGACATTGGCCGTTTTTGGCTGCATCTTCCTGCTGACAGTCACGACGGACGAGTTCGTGCTACCCGTCCTCGACGAGGCGGCGCTCCGGCTGCAAGGCAGGCTCTCCCTGTCGGAAGGGGCGCTCATCTTCGCCGAAGCAATCAGCCGGCTTCTCTTCCCCTTCATGGTCATCTTCCTCCTCGTCTTCCTCTCCATCTTCGAATACGTCCTCGGCGCCTTTGCGGAAATCACCTGTACGTCCCCACACCCCACCCCCACCCCCACCCCCACACTCCACTCAAAAAAGAAATCGCACTAACCCGCCCGATCGCACCCCCACAGGCTTCGCCGACCGCAACTTCTACGAAGACTGGTGGAACTCGTGCGACTGGCTCGAGTTCTCCCGCGAGTGGAACATACCCGTGCACCACTTCTTCCGGCGCCACGTCTACACGGCCTCTCGCACCGTCGTCTCGCGGCCAATGGCCACGGCCTTCACCTTCTTCGTCAGCGCCCTCGCGCACGAGCTCGTCCTCGCCTGCATCACCAAGAAGCTGCGGGGCTACGGCGCCATCGCCATGATGCTGCAGATGCCGCTGGTCATGGCGCAGCGGAGCAGGTGGGTGAGGGGGAGGACGCTTTTGAATGTGAGTTTCGAGAATGCGGCACCCCTGCGTTGTCCTGTGGGGTTTTTCCACTTCCCTTGGTGCGAGTACTGACTGGCCGTCGTGCGGACGCGTGTAGAATGTGCTATTCTGGATATCCATGATCCTCGGGCCCTCAATGGTACATCAAACCGTCACGTTCTTTATGTCGGACTGTATTAATA
>Ga0115849_10007_pt1 | contig 28737 bp, 16 predicted proteins | sample InSIn3SAF170_FD_83863 | JGI IMG/M metagenome (GOLD analysis project Ga0115849, IMG submission 83863) | reverse complement strand
TAGCACGTAGAGATGCGAATAATATGTATAGAGAAGAGTATTGTATAGATATGTAGTATATGGAATGGAATAATGACATCTATCACTGATATACCTGGTCTGTGTTGTAAACTTAGAATGTATGTAGGAATGAGTTAGGGGGAAATGGTTCCACCTCACGCTGCTGGGCACAACACATTATATCCCTGACCGACTACCTGAGACCAGGCGGCTCAATGTTTTATGCACATGGGGGAAATGAGAAAGCAAGCAAACAATAGCCAGATAAAACACCTTCGGCAGTTGGATCATTAGTATAGAACTATTATGCCTGATTCTAGATTCTAACAAGCACTGACACTACTTGTTGGTGGCACTAGCTTCATCACTGACAAGCTGCACTGAAAGAAGAGCTTATTCATACACCAGAGCTTCCATAGTATATGCCCTATGTTTTTGATGTGGGATTACCACTCTTCTCTATTGATCTGCTCTTAATAGAGACGTCTTGAGTTTATGCCCTATGGTGTATGGTGCCTTATGACTTCCTAGAATGAGCTTCAGATTACTTAGGCAAAGTGAAACGTATATATGCAATATCATAGACTAGGGACTATGCCAAGGAGGGACTATCTATCAGCAATGCAGCAATGTCAACTGGCTTGGGGACTATGCCAACTGGTAACGTAGGATTCTCTCCAACGGGTGGGCCCATAAAATAGGCACACCTAAAATAGGCACACCTCCTGTCTATGTCTCTTGGGTGTTACTATATTTCAAAAGTCTCTTAGTCCAATGGCAAAGTGAAACGTAGATATGTGGTATCGTATTTGGATTATTCCCCTTGTTCCCATGGGTATTAGTCCCCATTAGCTTATTCATTCCCCCTCCCATAAGGAATGGAGACAGAATAGTAGTAATCCCTTCCAGCTTATTCGTTTACGCTCAGCTCTATGCCTGCTTATTTCTTTTTCAAAGAATGGAGACTTAAATAAAGGTATCTTTCTTATGATACTGGTGGTGATGACCTTAAGGCTAGAGCACTGGCTAGAGCTTCTTTCTAGCAATGACCTTGTAGCACTAGCACGTAGTCATTTAGTCCGTATTACCAGCCCTATGGATTCAATACAAGTTTTTGATTATTGGAATGGGTGCTAAATCCATTGGACCGCGGATCACCCATAGTCTTAGTCCCCCTAAGGTCTTAAGAGTGAAAGCCAGAAGGTCACTTGCTGCCTGAAGCCTTATTAGCCCATTATTATTGATGTCTTTTTGTTATATGGAACCCAGCCCCGCTATGACTGGCAGCTGTATGGCAAGGACCCTCTGACAAGGTAAATGTCGAGATGCGCTATATCTATTTAGATTCTTTCCCCCTTGTTGATTCCCATTGGTTGGATCACACACTGTAAGAGTAGTAGTAAACCCCATTCATTGGAAGTGTCCAACAAACTGATTTGTTGTGCCTGCCCCGAGCAATAGGGCTAGGAGACACATAGGACGATAGTATAAACATAAGCAACAATCTCGTTCGGCATAGTATAGATGGAGACCTTTTCCTCGGACTAATGGCAAGGACATATATATGCGAAAAGTGAAACTGAAAAAGAGAATGGAGACTACGACGGAGCTTCTAACCTTTGTCCTCCGGTATTGGCTATCTGGTCTCGCCCCTCTTCTGGTCTCACGCCCTTTTTCCTGGTCTCGTCCCACTTCCAGCCTCGCCCTACCTGGTCTCGCCCTCCTTGGTCTCGCCCGACTTAGTCTCACCCGACCTGACCTCGATCTTCTTGGCTTTCAGCTTCCTCGCGTTTCACGCCTACCTCGAAATATGTTTCTTAGGGTCTAACCAATAATGAAGGAACATGTTTCTTAGGAGCCGCCAACCAATCAAAAAGGTCTGTAGTGAGGGTCTTCACCCTGATCAACTTACCTGACCCAAAGCTGTCTTATCACGAAGAATATCTAGCAGACATCACTTTCTATTTGGGAAGAACTCTTTGCCTTCTGACTTGCCTTCTTATTAAGATATCCCATCAGCCGAAGGATAGATTCTTTCTCCTGATCCTGCGGAGCTGCTTCCTCGCTACCTTAATTACTGATACCCATTTCCCTCCCATTACCCATTACCCGAACTACTCCCTCTCGAACTACCAGATCGGGGAAGACAAGACCCATTAATGTATACCTCTTTTTCAACCTCTCTAATTAATCCATCAATAGCGAATATCGAAGAGATCTTGTCCATCCCACTCTAAGGTAAGGGCGAAACCAAATGCTCATATACAAAGAAGAAGGCCTAGATTTATTCCCCCAAAGTGGAACCAGAACTCGACTAGATTTCTTCCCCCAAAGCCCACCTCCGGACTATTTGTGGGGATGGATACGGACGGTAGTGGGGATTGGTAGGACGTTTTGTGGGGCTGGCCTAGCTCCTGAGCCTGCCCAATTGACTTCTCTTATATAGAAAGGGCTCCGGAATCTCTCGATTTACTTATAGGAAGGGGTGGATGGGAAAGGAAAGAACGGCCAAGGAAAGAAAAGAACGGTTGGCAATTGACTTAGATAGAAAGGCTATCTATATTGACTTACTTATAGGGATGGATAGGGGAATCTCTTTCCGGAGGGATGGGGGGCTACGATCTCCGGTTTGCCTTTCTGAGCATATATATCTGGCTCACTTTGGTTCCGACCTAACTTGGCTTGGTGGGGCTAGAAAAAGAATACTTATATTAGGGCGCCACTGCTTACTTCTTTCCAGGGTCTGGCGGGCTAGTTTTGGTGGGGCAAGATAATACTTATATTAGGGCAACGACTGAGCCTGGCATTGACTTACTTTTCTTTGGCTTTGGTCCTGGCAGTAGGAGCTGGAGGGAATAGAGCTCCCCTTATAATAACACTCCGGCTAACGGTCCGTCCTGAATGCTAAACCGATCGATCGCATACATGGCGCTTGCTTATACCCGGCGGGACCTTGACCTTGGCCTTTCTTCCTGGCTCAAGACACTACTACTTTACTTCCCCTTATATGCCTTCGATTGAGGAAACAGGCTTTGGCTTTCTTCCGGATATTAAGCGATTCTCCAGCCCTTCAATTGAGCCCACCCACATGCACTCTTCGATTGCTTTCCACCCACCTACATGCACTCTTCGATTGAGGGGGTTATTATGCATAGATGCATGCACAGGCAGGACCACGGGAGCAGCGAAGCACACCTCACGGAAGGAACCCGATAGGCAGCAGGGATCAGATAAGCACAAGACACCTTCCTTGCATCGCCAGCGCGCGCCCTAAACCTTCTCTTTTTTAGGGAGGGAGCATTTAGAATCTTGTCTATATATACGTAATATGACTATTGACGTTCATGAAGCGGAAACAGGGAGGTGTTTATTAGATGCCAGAGGTGTTATGCCAGAGGTGCTGATTAGATGTGAATAACGAGGATTCGAACCAGCCAGGCATTGGTGTGATGCCAGTAATAAGAAGGTTGTAAGGAAGGCTTGACCTACCTCATTAAGAAGCTTAGAAAAGAATCTAAGAAAGGTTGGGTAGGTAGGAAGAAGATTCTGCTACCTCATCCTCACCTCATACACCTACTCATTCACGCATTAAGAAAGCTTAGAAAGGTAGTAGTAGAAAGTAAGGTAGGGTAAGTCAGCCTTCTGAAATACAACCTACTCATTCAGACTCACATAGAAGCTCAGAAAGATAGGAAGGAAGGTATAGAAATAGATAACTCCTTCTTAGATTCATAGATGTAAGTTGTAAGTAAGGTAGGCAGAGATAGGAAGAATAGAAAGTATAGACCTATAACTAAGTCCTAATATAAACTCGCCACTACAGACAATAACTAAGTACTAACTAACCTTTACACTAAGTAGAAGTATAGCTCCTTCTGGTATTGTTTTATTACTATAGCTCCTCATCAAGAAGGCATTGTTTCATAATCTCTCTTGCCTAAATACTATTGTTGAAAAACTATAGCTGCTTATCAAGATGTTGTTAGCAAAAAAGAGCTTCTGCCGCTAGTATTGTTCATTAACTATAGCTCCTTTCCTTCGTTCATTTGTTTCTTTTTCTCTTTTCTTTCTTCACTTAAACAAACAATCTGAATATTCTCATTACTGATTTCTTTCTATTGTCGTTTGATAAGAAAAGGCAAGGAAAGAATAACTCCATCTGTGAAAGCCCAATGTTTCTCATGTCATTAAGGGCCGTATAGAGAGATAATGAAAAAAACCCTCCCCCCGTTCTACCTATTGAAATGTGTCTGGTTGAGCTCGTAAAAGAACCTCATGATCCTATAATGAATGAGCCACCCTAAACCCCTTTTGCTTATGCGACTCCTTCTGCTGCGACATGGTGATCAAGGGATGGTTCGGTGGTCCCGCTGCAAGTGATCCTCGGTCCCGCTCCGCTGTTGATCCCGCTTATGGTTATTTCCTTAGGCCGATCAGTTCAATAGAATAGGTGGGTACGGGGTCACTTCACAAGTGCAATGGGAACGTCTCAAATGGAGGTTCGGTTCAACATGGGGTGTCCCTAAATGGTGCTAGTTCAGTGTCTCCATTAGTCTACTATTTACCTCCTTCCCGAGAAAATGCAACTCTTTTATCCCTCCCACCCGCGCTGCTCATACACATCGGCGGTGCTTATGATTCTCAGTCAGCATGGGTAGGGAAGCCCAGAGGAGTAAGCCCATTTATTCCTTTCCACCATAAGGGAAAGGTTTCGAACCGCTGCCAGGGGATTCATTCAAATATTGGGCGGGCACTCATATCAGACGTAGTGCATGCATTTCTTTGGCGCCTGCCTGCATGTGGTCAATCGATCAGCTAATTCAGTCACCTCTATCGAATCAGTGTGGTCGATCTCACCAATATAGATCACTGAACGCCGGATCTTCCATTCACTTTGCCAGAGATGACTTGGTGAGACCATCTCAATCAATGGAACTAAATGGGATAGCGTTTCAAACAAGAAATTTGCTGCCTTACGAGTCGACGGGGGCATCGGGATAGGATGGAACAGAGGATGGCTTGGCATCATCTCTATGGGGTTGGAGGCCTACTTCGCGCCACTGACCAGCTTGTACGACAACGCGCCAGGGTCAATTCGACTGGGATCGGAGCCCCCGGTGGGACTGGACGTTGAAAGCGTAATCATTGAACCATGCATCACTAGAGTTACTAGACTATCCCCTTTCTAAATTAAGTATCATAGCCCAAACGAAATTGTGTGTGAGCTCCACGGCACTCCCAACATCGAGCCTTCTCACTCTTGCCCGTATCCAACATTCTCCCAACCTGGAGATAAGAAAGCGCCCCCCCTTACTCCGGGCGTCACAGCAGTGGAGAACTTCCTAAGCCATGAGCTGGCCCGTTGTATGCTCATGTCGGCAGATAGCCTTCCTAGCCAATCATAGCTTTTCCGGGTTTGCCCCGCGCCCCACTCGTCGGCATGGAATACGCCCACTAATCCCTACTAGACTACCCTGCGGGATATCTATCCGGATGAAATGACATATCTAGAGCTCGTTTCTTTATAGAAAGCGGGAGAGATCGGGCGGGCTGCGCCCCTTCTATGAAAAACACTCGACTTATTTAGAGAAAAAGGTGGGCGGAATCACTATATTCCTATTGAGTCTATTATTTACGTAATAACAACTAGGGCCCATACCTAGATGGATGGATTGGAGCAAGCAGGGACGGATTTCTTTATGGGAGGGAGCAAGGGGGGGGGGGAAGGTAGGAACCGAACAAGCAGGGATGGATGGATTGATGGGCAGGCGCATGGATGGAGTGATGGGTTGCGGTGGTAGAGGTGGCAAGTCTTCTCGAGCAGGGAATGCGGTGCTCTGTCTTGACCTGAAGCTGATGGGGGCCCACTCTACACTAACCAAGGGGGGTAGGGCATGCATCCAATGTTTGGGTGTCTACTCAGGTTAAACAATAAGATGTCCCTCAACTAAATGATGTGCTAGAAATAGAATGTCATCTTAACGCTAAGGTCCTCAGGGGGGAGATTCAAGTGGTCTGGATGTACTGCCTATAGATATCCTCCCTAATCCCCTAGTTAAGATCTTGTTTAGAAGGTAGGAGGTGACCTGGAGCATCCAAGTAGTATCTGAAGGGGCAAAGTTGATCGGAAGAAATGGCCATCAACTGAAGCAACCGAGAATACTTTGACAACCAGGAACGACTTTGTCCAGGGGGGCCTGTAGACGCAATAACCTTTGAGGAGCGTAGAAATAGGCAGGGGTACTTATCTCTATTGGACATAGAGTCGCCCAAGGTCCGAACACTGTGAAGGAAGGAAACGAGTCTTAAGATCGCCTCAAGGTGCAAATGATTAGCCTCGAACTCTGCTTGGATGATGGACGGGGGAATTGTTTGTTTGCAACGGATGATGCACTGTAGTAGAAGTGTCTATATTCTCTCTGCCTCAGCCAAGTCGGCCCGATGCAGGTTAGGTTCCCAGACCAAAGAGCCATAGAGGACAGTGAGTTTCATGATCACGTCCAAGAGGTGCATCTCGGATAAGATATCCTGGAAGTGAAGTTGGAAGCACTATCCTTCGAGTTGGGCAAGGGCACCATATCCCTTGTTAAGTCAGCGCTGGAAAGCATGTATCAAATTGAACCAAAGCCTTGATAATTTCACCACCAAGTATGTTTAAGCCATGGTAATCTCAACCTCACCCCCTCGAAAGTAGAAATGGTAACCGAAGAGAGCCCGCTGAAATAGGTTCAATATTAGAATCTAAGTTTTACTATGGTTGACCATCAACTGACAAAGGTCACAGAAGCTACATTAAACGACAATCTCTCTCCCTTACGCACACTTCCGCTAGCACTATCGCTAGCACTTGCTTGCCTACCTTCCCAATGCTACCACTCATACTTCCATCGATAGCTATCCCACCAATACTTCCCTTCCATCGTTAACCACATACCGTCTCTCAGAAAATAGAGATCATACCATCTATCATAAAAGATAGATCCAGCAATCTATCCATCAATTGAACTTACAATGTAAAACGATCCTGCCTACACAAACTATCGCTAGCGCTATAACCACTACCTCAACCCCGACACCCACTCTAACTCACATTCTATCACCAATAGCTAGCTATAGATAACTGATCTCCTTCCATCCTAGCTATCTATCGTAGTATTCTTCATGATCGTTAATCATTATTTCTGATGAACTGTATTAAATAGTCAATATATATGGCTTAACACCTTTTCTTGAGCCATGTGTTTACCCGCATTTGTGTATTATCTGTATGGCTGGCTTAACACCTTGTTCCGGGTTTATGCACATTCATACCTGTTATATAGCTAGTTACAGATATTACTTCCTATACCTATCATACTTAGAGTCACACTATTACCTTCTATACAGCCACCTTGAGCGCTATCCCTATACCTCCGACATCCCACGAGTGATTCTTTTCCACGCCTAACAAACCCGATTATAAGTCAGATGAAAATAGCGGCGTCAGCGTCCATCAAGCCAAGCGAAGCGTCAGAGCGGAGCGTCAGCCAAGCAATCAAGCGTCAGCGTCCATCAACCGTCCATCAAGCAAAAGCCAAGCGTGGGATCATACCAGAGCATGAAGTGTCCTGCGGAGCCCGAACAGGGGAGATTTTCACGTAAAAGCCACAATATATGGAAGTAGTTGATGATGGGCATGGATAGGCGGGTCTTGCTTGAATCGCTTATATTGCTGGCTTCTGGCTCGGTGTTCTAGGCTGAAGGCTTCCGTTTCAAGGTTCAAGGCTGAAGGTTCAAGTATGTGCTAGGCTTAAGGCTGCCCCACCCAATAAGTAAATGAAAAGGCTTCTCTTGCTGGCTTCTGGCTGGGCTCTGGCTTCATCTAGAGCCTTTCCTTTTAGGACCTGCTACCCACCTGCATAGTTACCCACCTTAATAACTAGACCTAGTAGCCCCATACAACTTGAGTACCCTGAAACTACTTGCTTGACCTATGACCTTTGAATGCATGTTCCAACCCTTCAACTACTTGTCCTTTGGCGGAGGTTCTCTTTCGATGGCGGCCTTAACAGTCGAGCATGCTTACGCATCCTACGAGATTGGCCATTTGACCGTGGCGGAGGTTTTGGAATATTGAGCAACGCCCCCACCCAATAAGTCAATTGAAATGCATAATGACATATATAATGATATATCTCTATTTGTATACGATATTACGGGTACGATCGATGATTCGAGCTACGATCCCATACGACGCTAAAGCGTAATGACATATATAATATATGCATTATCTGCCTCCCGCTCTAACCGGCAATAACAAGTCTTTCCCTCACCACGAGCCCTGCCGGGGGCATGATGGCGGCCCTCGACCTCCTCTGTCGGTCGAGCGATAAATCCCTCACCATATGAATAGTGAGCCCCTACCGGGCCTACCGGGCCTCTCCTCGACCTCCTCGGCCGAGTCCCTCGACCTCGTAACCTCAGTCGAGTCCCTCCGGACCTCACTTCTTTGGGGAAGGTGAGCTTCCAAATCGATGGCGGCCCCCCTCTCAAATAAGTAACTAAGGGCAGTCGAGTGTGCTAACGCACCCTCACCATATGAATAGTGAGTGACTCCGTCCCTACGGGCCTATTGTCGAGAGTTCGGCCTTTCAATTTACTTATTTGGTGGGGGGGCGGGGGTCGAGCACCTAAAGGTCCTCTTCAATTTACTTATTGGGTGGGGGGGCTTATGGTCGAGCCCCCTAAAGGGTCCTTATCAGTCGAGCCCCCTAAAGGGTCCTTGATTGCTTATTGGGTTGGTCCTCGCCGTATTATCTCCTTTCTTCTTTGTCCCTCCCTTTCTTTGAGAGAAGAGCGTCGGCGCTCTCTTAGCATTCGTTCGCTAAGTTGTCTGGTTCGAGCCCATACTTCTCCGTGTGAAACGAGAACCTATATCATCATATGGTTTTACTTTTCAACCCATCCCCTATCTATTACGGCAGCACAGTCACTTTTGTATTGACACGCTCTTATTCCAGATTGACTCAGTATCCGGGCCATGGCCGGTTCAAACAGATTTTCCCTTTAATACTCAATCAGGTCGAATCCCTTTATTTTGAACATAATGTCGATACGAAAAGAGACGTGTACCCTATCTCCGAGGAGGAGTGTCAACAAATAATAGCAGCGCTTCGTGATTTCTCTTTTAGGTTCCTCCCTTTATACCGAATTGACATTCCCAAACCTGGGAGGCCTGGCAAGTATCGACCCATTACAATTCCTCATCCGCGTGACGTCATAGTAATGGAGGCATTGGAGATTATATTGACTGAGCTATTTGAAAGCATATTTCTACCAAGCTCACACGGATTTAGACCAAAAAGAGGAACGAGAACCTGTTATTGGGACATTTTAGGGTTGAGTAACATCCACTATTGCGTAGATGCAGATATCGTCAGTTGCTTTGATGAAATACCTCACGAGAGATTATTAGATTATATCGACACTATTATTGACGATGAAAGGCTACGGGCTCTGATATCTTTCTTTCTAAAGGCGGATATAGTGGACAAGAAGGGCACTAATTATGGAGGAAAAGAAAAAGGAATTCCCCAAGGGAGCCCTACCTCTCCAATCCTTATGAACATATATCTGCATCAGCTGGATGTTCTCGTGGAAACATTTTGAGCGAGGTCTCCCTACGCCCATTACGTCCGCTACGCGGATAACATACTACTCGTTTGCAAAATCAAAAACATCAATCCTCAGATCTTCCTCGAGAAACTTCAGGATTTCGTGACCGATCTGCGACTAAGTCTGACCATCTCTATTCATTCGAGGGGAGGGCCCCCATTTCTGTTTCTAGGCATCTATCTCAAGGTGTATTCGGATGGGCATATAAATATCTTCGCACCCTTATCGAGAATAGAGCGAAAAATTGATACCATCCGAGAGCAAGCTAAAGGACTTAGGGAACCGATTAACGACCCGGAAGCGCTAGAAGAGAAGCAAAAGGACTTAATCAACCTGTATAATAACAAAATAGTGAGTTACTTGGCCTTTTACGTTAAATGTCAGAATTCATCCAAAAGTAAGGAACTTCTGATTCTTTGTGGGCGGAAAGCTGTAGCAGAACAGAGCGGCATCCAGCTTTTAGGTACAGGGGTATGAGGGGTGATCCTCAGCACTGTGTTCCATCTATGCTCCTGTCTATCCTTCTGCCCTCCGATGCTTAGGCTATACTCGAGGGAGAGGCTCCGGAAATTGTTATGCACCCTTTGTTTATGTGTTTATGCTCGGGTAACAGAATCTGGGATAGGACCTGAAACTAACACTTATTCGACTAGACCCACTTAGTTAGCTGCCTTTGCTTCTAACGCTGGTGAATCAATTGGATATGGAACGGGGTCATTTACCGGGACTGGAAATGAGCGGGGTATGGGCTCTGCTGTTGGCGTGGTAAACACCTGGAACCGGACCTGAAGATCATGTATAGCTCAGCCAAACTGGGGTACAAGGGAGGGAATACTAAGGTAAACAAGGCCCCTCAGGGAAAGGAACACCAATAGCACGCATGTCCGGATGTCAAACATCTGCTGTCGATGAATCATATACCGCTCTCCTTAAGAGGAAGGCATAACACCGGAAGGGATAGGAGGCGAATCAAAAAAGAAAGTCAACAGCGGATCAGTATGACCATGAAGGTGAAACTCGCTAATTAAGTATGGTTGCTACGCTCGGGATCCGTAAAGATGGCTATAATCTTGTATATAGAGTGTCTTATGGGCCGATTGCGTTCGGAACTGTTCGGCTATAAATGCCTTGGGCCCTACATGCTACCTTTGTTGGTTGGCCAAACTCCCACTCGCCTTCTCTCCTACGGCTTATCGTATCAGCCTCCCTTGGCATGACTATAGAGATAGATGGATACCGGCTCTTGGAGGAGTTTCACTATTGCAGTCCTATATACGTTGCAGGTCGACCAGGGGAATGTGTCATTATATCCGGCCACCTCGATCCTTCTGCCCTTTAGCTCCTGTGCAAAGAGTCGGCTTGGATGACTTGGATTAAGTGGCTTAAAGCTCACGTATTATGATCTGTCAATGGCAATGGAGAATCTAAGCTGCAGGGATAAGTGCTGAGCCTACAGCTGTCCCTTGTGCTTATACTAGGTACGGACGGACCAACTGCGAAATTGGCTGGCGTCAGCGAAGCTTCCTACTCTCTGGCATCTTACTAGGTGGCTAAGCGTAGTCATATGGCGGCGGCTCATGCTGTTTCACGTCCAGCGGCTCATGCTGTACACTGTAAGTCGGTTAACGGGTAGAGCTGTTCGTAGACAAGCTGAAGTGGATGTGGCAAGGTCTAAGTGTCAATTTGATCGAAACTGATTAGCGGGTACCTTTGCCTTTGTAGGATCCGCTGCTGGACCGACGAATGATCCACTTTAGTAATTCAATCTACTTATAATGTCTTATCTCGGTGCGAAGTGCGAAGCATGCATCGTGAAAGAAAATATATGCATATTTCTCTCACTGAATTGAGACTGGGAAAAATCGATCGAAATGAATAAACAATGATGCTCAGAATGCTGAGTATATAGAGATTGATGTGTTTTCTTTTCTCTTTATATCAAGTCGAAATTAGGAGATTGAAAGTCTCTTTAAATGTATGATTGTGTTATTAACGATGCACCTTGCTTGATTCCATGAGGCATAGTTTAGATGTTTCTTCAATGACTGGTTGTTTCAATGACTGAATAATCCATGCCATGTAATCTTTGTGATAGTCCATCATGTCTTTCAATAGGATAGTTATTGCTGATCTTGCTGCTATGTGAAAGAATATATGGCTCTCTCTGATCTTGCTAAGTGAAAGAATCTAGGGCTCTCTCTGATGTTGCTATCTATGTGAAAGTGAAAGAATATATGGCTTGATCTCTGATTCATGATGATCTAAAATATTGATGACGTAACAGGCAAAATAGGATGATGATCTCCCTTTGCTAACCTACTCATCTGTACATGCGGTAATGAATATATGTTTGCATGCCATGATTCACAACATGAATATTTTAATGGTTCGTATTGCCTCCACCAGGTGATCTTAATGCTGAGTCTTCCCTGCTGCTTCTATCTTAGACCAGCTTATATAAGAAAAGGTCAGTTCGCAGTATAACACCTATCTTTCGGTCGTCCTGTACAAGCAATGAAAAGAATATCTTCCTGTGAAATCAATGGGAACAAGTTTATTGAGTTAGCCACAAGCCATGGGAACAAGTTGACTAAGCAATGAATGGGAACATATATCTATATATATAGATATCATCGTGGAAACAAGTTGAGTTAGCAATGGGAATAGCCGTGGGAACATTTCCAACAAGCAATGGTAAATAACTCTTAGTCTCGATCAAGCAGCAAGGAAAGAATAATAGTTGTGGCAAGCAATGAATGAGAAATAACTCTAAGTATCGCTGCTTGTCTCCGAATCCAGGAAGAAAATAACTACAGAAGCACAGTCTTGAACCCTATAGTGGTAAGGGATATTAGGGGGAATCCTCAGTATAAATAATATATCCGGCCTATAGTCTCGCTAACGCTTACACTAGTCCTTACCAGAGGCGGTAACAAGTAGAAAGCCCGTATAAGAGCCAGTATAAAGCCATCAGTATAAGGAAATAGATTCATTTAGATTCTGTTTAGAGACCGATGGTTAGATACCGAAGGACTTATACTTAAAGGTATGGACTAACGGTAAGGTACGGTACGGAAGGATATAGGGATTATACTGTCAGAACTTTCCCTTTCATATGAGCTGGACTCTTATCTTATCTGTAGTAAGGACCTCTTGAGGCATGGTTTCTTTAAGCGTATCCCCTCTATATATTCTCTTTTCCCGTGGCTTACCCCTTGCCCGATCCGGACAAGCTACTTCGTTCCTTCTCATTTTCTCCTAAAAGGATATACTGAATAGTCGGTAGGGATTAGCCCGTCTACTTCCTTTCTTGGTTCTCGTTCCCATCAGTATTTCTATTTGGCTCAGCCCCTCAATCAACGGCTCTCGTTCCTCCTCTCGCCACGCTCAGGAAGGTGGTCGGGGCTAAAGGTCGGGCTCTTTCCCACTAATTCCACCAGATTGGCGAAATCTTGCAAAAACATGAGCCGAAAGGCCTCCCGTAAGGGTTTCCGAACTAGTAAATACACTTTCTCAATTAGAGACCTAATTTCTACTTCATTTCTACTCGTTCCAGAAAAGAATGACGCTCTTTCCTTATGTGACATCGGGAGGGCAAGGAACGTTAAGTGACTCGACCTCTGAAATGACCACTAAAATGCAAATAAGGGCTTTGACCAAAACCAACGGTAAGACCTATAGAGTTTTATAGTACTTCCAATGTGTATGTGAGTATAGGGCTAATAACGGCTTACTTATTACTGTAGTGTATAAAGCCCCTGCCCTGAAAGAGGACCCTTTAGGGGGCTCGACTGTTAAGGACCTTTAGGTGCTCGACCATAAGGACCTTTAGGTGCTCGACTGATAAGGACCTTTAGGTGCTCGACCATAAGGACCGGTAGGGGCTCGACTGTTAAGGCCGCCATCGATTTCTCGCTCGACCATAAGGGTTTTAACGCTCACTCATCATATGGGTGAGGGATTTCTCGCTCTATTTTCCTAAAATAGAGGGACGGAGTCACTCACTATTCATATGGTGAGGGATTTCTCGCTCGACTGTTAAGGCCGCCATCGCCGCCATCGCCGCCATCAGAGGATGCGCAAGCAGGCTCGACCATAAGCCCCCCACCCAATAAGTAAACCCTAACCTTTAGGTGCTCGACTGTTAAGGCCGCCATCGAGACCCCCCCACCCAATAAGTAAATTGAATGCGTAAGCAGGCTCGACTGTTAAGGCCGCCATCACCTTTAGGTGCTCGACTGATAAGGCCGCCATCGAGAGGATGCGCAAGCAGGCTCGACTGTTAAGGCCGCCATCACCCTTTAGGGGGCTCGACTGATAAGGAGAGGAGAGGAAGATTGTTCGGTTACTTTCTTATAAGCAACCCATGTTCTAGCTATTGTATGATCCTCTTCTTCATCATCAGGTCCTCCCATCTCATCATATATTTGGCAAAATTGAGTGTCTTCTGGGATGCTGCCATAGGGGGCCTCTTCATTCTGAAAAAAGAGTATCATTCGCCACTAGGCTCTCCTTTTGTGCTTGGTGAAGTTATCTTCATGCACTTCTTTTCTTCTCTCCTGAGGATGCGCAAGCAGGCTCTCAATAGTAGGAGAGGTCGATTGATTCAATACCGATCGGTTTCGCCCTCCCTGCCCTCTTTGAAAGTCTTTCTGTGTGGCGTGTGTTATCTTTGTCTGCATGTATGGCTATATGTGAGCAGCTCAGTGCTCTGACTGGGACTGAGTAGCAGCAATGACTAGCAGCAATGGGTCTTGACAGTGCTTATGGGGGCTATGACTGGCGTATGATCCTAAACAGGTGTATTGTATATAACGAGCTGTATTAGATCTTTCTTGTTGTGAAGGTATTGCTTATAGCCCTGGTCCAATGTGCATAGCCTTTGTTAAAAGCACATAGTAATCCCATGCATATAGCCGTTGTTAACAGCTCGTTTCATTGACGCCCTCTTCTCCTTGGTTCCTCCGCTCTCCCACCCGAAAGTGGCGAAAGCAATCCATCGGACCAATCAAATCGATTTTCTTCTTACTGAACCGCGCTTTTTAGGGCATTTCTCTATAATAGCCAAGCATAGCCGATAGTAACTAGTCATTGCTTGAAAGAAGGTCCCGGAGGGGCTTGCGCTTCCTAGTGCAAGGACCCGACAGGGGGCTCGACTGATAAGGAGAGGAGTTTCCCATATTCACCGGAACGGAGGCTTACCCCTACAGAAAATGAGGTCCTACCTCATATTGATGCTATGAACATGCATTACTTACGATGCACCCGTTTAGGATCGATCATGTGCTATACACACGGTTTCATTCACGCTAGTCAGGTTGTGCCACTAAGGGAGGTGGGTTGCGCTTTTTTCCCAGTTAGATCTTGATTGATGGAAAACATCTTCGATATAAGTGGTGGAGAACAACAGCCCACATATTCAATATGGGCGGGCGGTCCAACGGACGGACAAATAGAAAGCCCACATCTACCGATAGAGAGAAGGCCTCTACAAACTTACCGCTAAGGCTCGAACCTCGACCTCACTTTCACCTACGGAACCTTTGTTACTACAGCATCCGCCCCATAAGCAACAGATTGACAGGAGGTTGGAACTTGTCAGAGGGTCAAATAGCAGCAGCCAGTGGTCGCCAATAGCCAGTGATGGTGCCAAACAGTCATAGTAGTAAGTCATTACCACCAATAGTCATTCATTCATTGGAAGCCGGTCATAGCTGGGCTGGGTTGCTCGGCTTGGGCTTATGGGAGGGGATGGGACACTCGGTTGGGCTCATGCGCTGGGCTGGAAAAATTCATTGCAAATAGGAGATCATTGCTGCATAGGAAAGAATGAATAAACTCCAACTACTGCTTTTGCTACTGGTGCGGAGGCTGCTGCTGGTATATCCTAGTGTTTTTGTGAGTCACCTTGCACTAGGAAGCGCAAGACCCTCCGGACCTTGTCTCGATCAGTCTATTTCCTGGTCCTTTTGTAGGCATAAATATCCGGTATCCATATAGGGATCGCCCATAGTGCTCATGCCCATTGGCAATGCCGCAAGAGTTCAGGGACGGCCGTAGCTACAGGTCCGCTTATTATTAAGGTGAAACGTTCCCAAACACTCTGGGAAAAAGAAAAGGCCCTGATTGGTATAGGCGGGTCTTTCGTTATATATGTTTATAACAGCCAAAAGCTCACCCACTACGGGGGCTTCGAAGAGATGATTCCCCCGGCCAACCAGGGGACAAGGTCAAGCTCCCTAAGTCATTGGAAAACCAATCCGTGGGCTCGCAAATAGTAAAGTCGATCAAATCCCGCTTGAGGAGGAGTCAGTATAGGCGATGTTCTTATAGCTTAGGATTGGTCCCCGCGCTAAGACTTGGCACTTGGCTAGTTCGAGAGCGTGGATCACTCACCTCTATAAATACGTGATTCCATGATGATCGAAGCGGTGAGGTAAATAGATCGATGAAATAGAATCCCATGCCATGATCCGGATCTGAGTCAACGGAAACCCCTAATGCAGAATGCGGAACTCCAACCTGAACCAGAGGAAATAACCCGCACGGAATCAGGTGAAAGAGCCTGATCCGAATAAAGTGTAACCCCCCGATCTTAATCGAGTGGAACTACTCTATCTGCAAAAGGTGGAACCTTGACCGAATCATAGTTAGGTGGCACCCATTCAGCAGTGGGCGGACTAGACACTGCAGCTAAAATAGCTGGCGGATAATAATCATCAGGTGAATCATCAACCACTCATGTGGAAGCCGCTCATGCAACAACGGTTCATGTAGTCAATCCTTCCATCGGACAGAGGAGGAAATGCGCTTTGAACACATTACGTATACTAGCTTAGCTTCGTTCCTAGATTTGGTAAATTGAGGTTGGGTTTTGAGTTTGAATTCATTCCATTCGAAAGAAAATCATAATGTGCGCATTAACACCGTTTTTTCACCACAAAGAAAAAGTAGATCATTTTTTATAGCGAGAGTTTCGCCTATATTTATATGCTGGACCACTACTGGAAGAAAAGCTAGTAGCCAGGGTTGAATCGAAGTGACCTGGGGACAAGGACCAATATAATACATAATGAGTTATATATTGTCCGGTATGCTTTGTGTATCATTAAGGAGACGGCAACGCTTCGGTTCCGCGCAGGATGGGTGAGGATCAAAGCCAAGAAGATCATCATTCATTGTGGGAGCACTCGTTGATTCAGCTTACCCAGTGGGCGAGTCGCCTGTTTACTACCCAGTGGAAGCAACAGAGCAAGCAGCATGAACATCTATACGAGCTATCAATTCTTCAGTAGCATCTGAGCTATCATCTGAGCCCGTTCGAGAGCCTACAGCATACCTTTTAGGGCGAGATGGAGACCCAGCGGGTAACACTAGTTTAAGCAGTAGATCCCGCAACGGGAGCAACACTACCAGCAACTAAGGCAGAGGTAGCGAAGGCAAAGGTGAGAGCAACACCATAGGTATCCGAGCAAGCAATTTCCCCATTCTAGTCAAAGGCAGGAGCAGCGGAGAAGGCAGGTTAACCTAAAACATATGTAAAGGCATCCGGGCCAATAGAGTCAAAGACAGCAGCTTCACCCGCAGAGACTACGGCAATAGGGTATGGTTCAAATGCTTAGTAAAAGCCAGGGATGTAGGAACTCTAGCTTATGCTGGAACTCCAAAAAGAGACCGAGTTGGTTCCCCCGCAGTGAAAGCAGTAGTCCTATCCTTAAGTACGCAGCCCTATGTCATTATGCATAGAAAGCGCCAATACCCGTGTTTGATGCATTACATTCTATGATAGTGTCTAAATCATAGTTAGGCAAAGCAAGAACAGGGCATGCCATTTCTATTCGATGCACTTATTACCCCTTTTGATGATTATCTAGATGGGCTTAGGGGTCATTAACTGGCAAGGATGCTTTCACTCGGGCAACTTCCATTGATTCATTAAACAGAGAATTTCACATCAGGGGCATGAATGGGGGAGATATAAGTGGAGATTTGATATCCACTAACACCAAGTGATGACCAGAAGTAACCAAGGGATTGGCGTTTACCACGAGCTGTTGTATATGGCACGTTGATGGTCCTATACTGATGCAAGCTATATTCCGTTCCTTACCTGGGCCTACGAATAGCTCATAAAGCGGACCCAATATTCCTTTTTATACTGTGAGCTACCCTGATGACAAGGGCAGGTTACCGTCCACGCGAACGCTCTCCCTCGGTGCTTTCCCCCATTGACCGTCCGTATTGTTGCTATCTTTCCCTTGTTCCTTCCCTTACCGGAGAGGCCCCCCGCACTCCCCTATTGCTTGACTGATGAAGTAATTGATAAGCCCCTACCAATAGAAGTGACTTTTTCAAGAGAAAACATAACTCCATAGATCACTTGGTAATGAATTGACAAGCTCGGTCAGAGAAGGATACAAGGATTGAAAAGCCCAAGACCTTTAAGGTATCGTACTACTATACCCTCATTAAGGTAAGGATCTCTAGGGTAATGCTAGTGATATAGCCATATCTACCTGGGGAAATGCAATGCTCCGGACATGGAGAGTATGGCGGGTTGAACAACTCGCATGGAGAAGTTATTGTGGTGTAGCCATATCTACTCTACTTGCACTATACGATAGCGACATATCTACCTGGTCATAAATAACTAACTCTAGTCTCCTCCTATCCGCAAAGAACAAAATAAGATATCTCTAGTCTCCCTGGTTGTCCACCTATGACGCCATGGAGAAGTTGACCTGGCACCAGAGAAACTCCAGAATTCCCATCGCGCATATCTACTTGCCCTGGCTAAGCCAGAATGAAATTCTATTGCTGCTATAGTGCATGAGCTAAAGAAGTGTTATATATGAGCTCGCATATCTACGTTTTCACATACAATGATCGCATAGAGACGCAACTTATGATACCGCCATGGAGAAGTCCTGGCCATGGCAAACAACAACCTGATATCGCCATAGAAAAGTTTTGCACGTAGAAGAGAAAATGGAGAATGGATATTTGTGTCATGTCTGTCCATTCAAATAATTGGCATATCAACTTATTTGCCATGAACAAAGACAAAGAGAGCATAGATCTCTTTCACATATGATGTGTTGCCATATCTACTCTACCTGAACCTATCTCTCCCTGAGCTCCAGCGAATAAGAAGCTTCTTGCTGTGTCCCCTTTGCGAAGAAAGAAAAGAGACCTTGCTAGCTAGCAGGTAAACCTAACACAACCAGCATACCTCGTTGCAGCCATACCTACTACTACCTATTATGATATCGCGATCTACTTGCTTTATATATAGATAAATAAGAAACTCTAGTGTCTCCATTCCTCTCCCTTACGGTCGAGCGGCCTTACGGCACCTTTGAAAAGAAAGAGAATATGGTGCAATCTTAGTTCGGACTAGTTGATGCTGCTGGTGGAGATCCACTACTAAGGCCACCAGGTGGATGCCAGAGCTGGGCTCTAAGCTGTAGTGTAAGAACTACTCTAGTTGTTGTATCCCCGTGCAGGTGGTCGGGGGCCAGGTGCAAAAACCCATAGATAAGAGTCAAATCCATACGCAGCCATATATACTTGGTTCATATATGATGTTGCCATAAAGAGGTGTTCATACATATATGATATATTGGCATCTATGTGCTGATGCCAGAGCTGCCAGAGACTACTTCCACTTGGTTACTACTCTGGGTGGTATGGCGCCTACGTGTCAATATACGATATTAGCATAGAGACTTGACTTGCTATGAACAGAGAGAAGAGAATTGAAATAGCATAGAGAAGTTTTGCCATGCTATAGGCAGGTTTCAAATGCCATATCTACGTTGAACTTGGATTTGCATATCCATATTTTCACATATTATATTGGCCATAGAGACTTGTGAACATATGCTAATAGATATTGTCATAAATACGTGTTCATATATGATGTAACATCTCTACCTGGCAATGAACAACAAACTGGCATACATATGTGGTTTTTATAGAACCTATGAATCTGAAATTCTACACCTACGACAAAGCTGCTATTGGGTGCCTCCTACCGGAGCTGCTGCAGCCGTAGAGGCCTATGCACTTTCCAGTTGAACCAGAGCGCCATACATACGCTTTAACGTACGATATCGCATATCTACCGTTGCTCTCCAGAGCTAATTCCTAGATCTACCGGAAAGAATGTGCCTCAGAAGCTCTCCATGGGATGCCATGTGCCTGGTCATTAATTCGATACTTGCTTGCTGCTTGCTTGGGGGTGCTCTGCTATTTGACCTGGGAGACTCTCTGGAGGCTCCTACTAGACCTAGAGAGTTGATGCCAGCAGAATGGGCAGGTTTGCCAGCGCATATCTACTTACCATAGATAGCCATTGCCCGAACTACTCTTTGATCTCTACTAGTGTTCATATATGGATAACTTTGAACTTATGGCAGGTTTAATAAAATGCATATCTACGTTTTCACATACTATACCCGCATATCTAAATTGACAAGATGACAGCTTCTAATCCGATGTTGTTGCACACAGGGCAGCAGGAATCCCAACTGCACTACCAGCAGCAGATACAGCATGCCTACCCTTATTTCCATCTGCAAGTCTATTCTCAATTCCCCTATGGCAGGTAGAAATTGCATGGAGAAGGTTTGAACGTGCTGCTATACTGGCACACTATGGGGGGTAGGAAGAATCTGCAAGTCTATTTGCCATATCTACGATTTCACATATGATACTTGCATCCATACATTGAACTTTGCCGCAGCCCCAGTAAGTGCAATCTTAGTGCAACAATCTGAAGTTGATTTGGTTGGATGTTTTCCCCGCTGCTCTGAAGTGCCTAGACGATCTCGCCATGGTCCTGGGCAAGCAATTTCCAAGCCCCTGCCATAAGGCCAGTTCCCAGTGGATGAACCTGGTCCTCGGTCGGATCTTCACCGGTGGTGCCTCTGTGGTCATGTTCATATACGCGATATTGCCATATTGACCTGGCTTATATTGGCATATCTCCACTTGGCCATGAACAACATACATGCCCGTTTCATCCATGTCTACGTGGTTCATATATGATGATCTCGTCATGAAAAAGTCATTGATTCTCTCTCTATAGCTCTAATTTCTCCTAGACAAAGCCCCTGCCAGAGGAGGCTGCTGGTCTCCTCGCTCTCTATGGTTGGACCTGGTACTATGGAGGCTCCTCCTCATCGCCATGGGATAAGTCCTGGCTCTATGAGGCAGGTCTAAAGTGCATATCTGCGTTTTCACTTTCACTTGCATACTACTACAACCTCTTACTAGAAGAGCTTGCATGGCTCTAGTCCTGGCAATGTTCTCCTATGGCGGGTTTCAATCGCATGGAGAAGTTCTGCCTTGTCAGAGAGACCATCACCAGAGTCCAGTTCATAGGGTCTGTTCAATTCTGCTGCTAGAGCCATAGAGTTAAGCCCATGCCTACAATATAAAACAATAGTGAAGCCCACTGTATCCTGCTCACCTCACCGAACTCAGCTCGTAATATACATGAGCTAAGACGTAACCTCCCGAGTCATAGATCTCTCCTTGCTCTATCCCCTCCACCCAAGTTAGTGTATACACCAAAAGTAGCTCTGTAGCTTACGTGAGGAAGAACCTCCCCCCCCCCTATCACTGCCATAATCACCTTCCATAGGTGATCGATGGTAATATAGGCGTGGCTCACCAGCCTCATGCCTCTCCTCTTATCTAGATGATCTGTAGGTTCTACTCCTGTCAGGGCCATCCATGTTGCATCTCTATCCACCTCTATGTATGAGGGTGTATTCCCTATAATAGGCACCCCCAGCATCCATTTCCTTTAGGGAGATCGTCATGTGTCCCTGGGGGAACCTTAAGAGACGGGACTCCTTGTCCTTGTAGCTAATCATCACCCTGCATAAGTCCTGCTCAACCCGGCATAATCCAAGCCTTCTTAACCTCTCCAGTCCTGATCTCTTATTCTTTCATTTACTTTTTTTTCTTTCAGGACTGCACACCCCTCGTTGGGTTTATCACAAAATCCAAGTCTTAGAGACCAATGTTTCTAGAAGGATTACTAGGTCCTTGGGATACATTCCAGGTGCTTTCACTTGGTCCTCATCTTGATCAAGGCCTTTGCAGTCTCTTCCCTTTCTGCAAAGCCACGTCATACCCGTTGCTCCTTACACCTCAAGGATGCTAACTCCCTATTCGGGTATACCCCCTGTACTCTTTCATCTCTTCCTCATGTTTTCTTTCGGCTCTTCTTTATTATCTTTCTTTTTTTCACCCCACGCCCCTTCCCCGATGCGGGAAAGTGCTTTTCGCTCCTCTCTCTTTTTTTTCTTTTTTGCAAGCTCAGTCACCCTTGAATGGGCTCTCCTCTAACTCTTCTCATTTTTTGTTGTTGCAAGAACCCTAATCATTTCCTCGCCTATATGAGTTCTCCTTCAAAGAGGTGAAGACCTATGCAAAGGGTAGCTAATTGAGCTGACACAATCATCTGATCAAAACCCATCGGGAACGCCACTCTCCGTTTGAAGTGAACAAGTAAGCCTGCCTGGATGGATCTTCCCATCCAGGCTCACACCAAGCTTGGAGTAGGGGCGCCTTGTTGTGCTTACTCGGTCATCATTCATGCAGATGGGCAGCCGCTTGGACCTTGAGGGATCAGTTCGGGTGTTTCATCTCTAACACGGGACTCTTCATACCTCGAGGAACTAATAACACTACAGAATACTCAGCAGCCATAAGAGCCTTGGACAATTCCCTCACCCTCGGTGCCGCTCACATTACTCTATTATCGGATTCCCTCTGAGTTTTAACTCAACGGAGTCTAATCTATTTGTAGCGGTGGCCTTGAGCCATTTGTCACCTCGGAACTAAACTTGATCGCATGTTTTGCCTCTTGTTAGATACGTCATATCCGAAAAGAGTAGACCAATTAAGTTGATGCACTAGTTCGCGACATATTCGACAGGTACTTGCTCCGCAATGGTGTATCACCAGCATTCAGGTAAGAACAGGTATTATTAAACCCCCCTCCCATGAAACCTTATTGGGGTGGTTGGTTACTATATCGACCCTTGAGAGCTTCCGCAATGGGCAGTTTGACAGTTTGAATAAAGCCCTGTCTTTTAGGAGACCTTTGTGGGGAGAGCCTGGAGCTTTTTAGGTGCCGACACCTATAACCTCCCGCTTCAAGAAATGTATGTCATCTTTGACTTTGCATGTGATACTAGTTTCTTTGTCTATTTCACACCTCACTCAGGGCATAGTACTAATGTCCAGAGCCTAAGGAACCCATGGAACACTTTGAAAAAGCAGCCTTGAGCAACATAATAAGTTTGTTTGACAAGGTAGGTGGCTGGATCCTTAATTATAGGAGTGATCAATAGGCTATTTCCCTATTCAAGTAGTGAAAAAAAGATTCATGGGTCTTTCTTTCCCACCCTAGACTGGTTTAGAGACATAACCCAAAAGACACAGTATGTTTCTCATTCTTAGTTACAGTAGGTCTCCCCTGCACTTTTGATAACTCATATATAATACCGATTCATTACCTACGGACTAGGTTCGGCTTCATCCTTGAACTAATTTCTTTCATAAGAGAGGTGCAATCATCTTTCGTTCGAGGAATGACTATTAAGCCACTGGGTCAGGGATCGATAGGTTCAAGCTTGTATATGAGGTTCTTTACTGAAATGGGGAAATAGGGGAATTAGAAACACGAAGATATTAGTGAAAGTAGGTAGATGATGGCCGAAGGTTTGGAAGGGATCACCATTCGATTCAATCCCTGGTGCAGCTGATATGTTATGCGCTTTAGACCAACCATTGATATTAGAAACCTTATTTAGGAACTGCAGAGATGAGAAGAGTCGTCATTTTCATACCATTGAAGGTGCGAAGCCGCTTGTCCCTCCGGGGGCAAGGAGCAAAAAGGAAAGACTTAGTTTGGGCTTTAACCATTATCTACGTATTAACATGTTTCATTGCCAGGAAGGTGAAACTAAGAAAAATGAGACTACTTCTTATTGATTGATGGGGCATTCTCGTACAGGCTGGAATGGACACCCTTTCTTTAGGGATAGACTTCGGGCACGGACAGGCCCACATACCACGAATTCCCACCTGTCTTTTTACTACCTCTTTTCCAGGTACGCATAGCACAGGAACGAACAACTCTCAGGCAGCCTTCTTAGCAAGCACGAGCTACGAGCAATCAGACATTGCACAGGGACCTAGGGAAGCAAAGCTTTTATAGCCCAGTCTTTGGAAAGCAAGTACCGTTACGGAGCAAGCCTTACATACCGCTACGGCAGGCCAGCCAGAAAGACACTTTTCATTCACTTACCGGTACCGCTCTCTCTTACCGGCCGGAAACAGGAGCAGGAGTAGCTTCGGTCTTAGCCAAGCCTTCTCATTGATGAAGACCTTCGGGCAGGATGATTCCCTGAGTTAGCCCTCACAATTGCTTTCTATGGATCTCTTTATCTATCGAAGGGTAACATTGAAAGACAGGGCGATTGGCTTGGCTTTGAAAACACTTATCGGTCGGAACGAGGGAGGACACTTACCTTACCAGGGGATAATTCCCATAGGGTTCTGACCTTTAAGTTACTCATCGGGAGGGGGGGGGTGCTTTACTATCTGCTCGCTTCCTGGTGGGGCAGGGAAAGAAAGAAAGACGGATGCAAGGACACTCGTTACCCTTTCTTTCTTCCCCTCAAATAGATCATGCCTTATATAAGGTAAGTAATGACACGGTACTGGATATTGTCACTAGAGAGAGAATAAAGACCCTTATGCACTCACTTATCTCAAGCTTGGCCTAGCATATAGTTTGTTACCGAAACAAAAAGAGGTATTAGTTTGGATTATGAAGTCAAAAACAATAGCCAATAAAGAAATAGTCGTTTTGGGGGTTATAGTAAGGGAGGAAATGAGATGTGGAATGAGCGAAAGGAAGTGAGGCAAAACAGTGATATGTCTATGCGGTGTTGCCGCTCCTCACCTTTCGGAAAGAAGAAAAGAACAAAGAGAATATATACACCTTCAAGATCCATGATACGATGCCGGTGGACGAAAGAAAACTATTGGGTGGAGCAACCACATTCTTTTTCTCTGCAACTCCGGAAATTGATTCCGTTCCGCGGGTGTGCCCGGCATCGCCCTACGTGACCCCTTTTTGCATACAACTACTCAATTACATACATATAGTATACCGTGAAGGGAGGGCTCCTTCCTATTGATTGGCCTCAGATAAAGCGTAATAGCGGCGGTCTAGCTCCCTCCTCTCGTTTATACTCATCAAAGCTTGTTCTTTCTTATGTGGGTCATATTTCAATTTATATGCGGGGAACGAAGTAGTGATCGTTATTACTTATTTCTTTATATACGTAATATGCAAACATACATAAATGCCCTCTCCCTCTGGGGCGTAGGTAGTGGTTATTATTTGCGATATATCCCCCGCATAAATGACCTGTGAACATCACCTCTCCCCTCTACCTATCTATTGATGGCGCGCCTAAAGGCAGGCCGCTCTCCCGTGTGTGCCTGAAAGCCCTCCCTAAAGGCCGAGCGAGTGCCTACATAAATGCTCACTAATTAATACCTCCTAGTTTGAACCCCATCTGTCTTTGTGCCATAAGTTTGGGAATCAATATGTATATAAAGAATTCGGCGAACTCACTCTCTCTGGGCCTATATGATATATTGGGCATTCATGTCATGTCCCCCCCCAGCAGGGCCCCCAGCAGGGCGGGCATGAAATGCCCCAGTGATCGACCGAAATAAAGCATTTATGCGCCTGCTGAATAGAGGAGGTCGAGCGAGGTAGATAGCAAGCATTCACTCTCTCTCCCAACCGAATTCTTTCTCTAGGAACGGCCATTCAGTCAGTGTGTGTAGGGCGTACCCCTTGCATGCATAATGGGGACACGGTACTCAATCAATTAGGTAGAGGCGCGGCTACGACTACGAATGAATGGGAGTAAACCACCCACGCTCTCACTCTCCTCCCTCATACTTCCTGTTTGGGTCAGAATCATTTATGTAACTCGTGCGTGAAGGGGCAATGGGCAATGGGTAGGAAGGAGGTGGTTACACCAATCCTGCCTGGAATACTATTCTTTCATGCAGAAAGACCTAATCGATGCCGCTAGCTATTGGTGGGGGTTTGGTTTGTTAGATCTAGCGACAGCGAATGGTTTCATCTTGGCCCTTGACTCTATTACATAGAGATATCTGGCACCTCTTTGTCTACGGAGAGGGAATGCTTGCTGTGCTGTAACGTGTCGTGTAAGGTGCGAAGCCGCTTGTCCCTCCGGGGGCAAGGAATTGCCTTTCGTTTCATGTCCTTCCGCAAGCGGATCTGGTATCGAGGGAAAGTCAACCTAATGTTTGTGGTTCATAATTCTGTATAATGTGCGTTCATTCTGGAAGGAAGCGAGAGATGGGAACAACGAAAGCGCTGAAACTACACAGTCGATAAAGTCACACCTATGATGCCGATGAACAACAAAGCAAACCACATCTACCAAATGCACCTAGAGAAGCACCTACAGGAGGAGAACGCCTACAGGAGCCCTACACGCTCAGTAGTACAGTACCGACACACTAAGCCAATCGTAGTAGCACACCCATCCAAACGTAGCACATTCAACTGCAGCCCACTCATCAATGCGAATGGAGAACCAATAGAACCTGCGTGTTCCCTCTCGATACACATTGATCCGGGCTGATACAGAATGGATAGGGGACGGATGACTAGGCAGAGTTTTGGCGTTCTGGAGTAGAGAATGCTACGGTAGTTGCGGTATACCTGTAGCGCGGGACATGCTTGATGCGACTTCCATTGTTCACTTTGAGCGGGTCACTGATATCGTGGGGCTGTGAATGCACGTTCGGGGGATCTGTTGGCATTGAAACTGATGAATCAACTGGATCGACCAACTATTCACTGGTTAGAATTATGAAACTGGGCGAAGGTAAGTTGCCCCTACTACTGATGCTGGACCAACTGGATCAATTTTTGGTTCTTCACCACCCTATCATATAGTTTGCTAACTGTTACAATTACCTTGCCCCCGGAGGGACAAGCGGCTTCGCACCTTGGTAATCTCAATTAGTTCTTAAATATTATCTCATCTCGGAAAAAACGAAATCTTTGGAGATCGGAGACTACTGCCTCCTCTTTGGGCTCTACTTCTACCTTTGCAATTGGTGCTGAAGCTACTACCATCTCTGTCTTCGCTGATGGGTAAACTCGATGAATTGGTTCAAGGTAAACAACTGATTCTTAAGCTGGTGGCTCAGATGCACGCTTCTTTGGCTGAATCCCCATTGAACTACTTCCCTGCTACAGAACTATTGGCCACTAAAGGATTGGCGCGGTAACCAAACCTGGTAGGATTGATGGCCCCTGCACAGTCAAGGTTTCATTCACCAACCCATATGGATATGCACCTGGCTCATATCCTGCAGCTGTTCTTTTCCTTTCATTCTTTGCTCTTGGGCGGGTCGCTTTGCCTTTTGTTGTGCGCTTAGCCTGTTTTGTGCCTTAGAACGGGCTATGGTTATCGACCTGGAAGGGAGACCATTGGTTCTGGAACAGGGAGGTCAACAGATTATTCGACTCGATCAATTGGAATAGGATCTGCTTTTGAGAAATATCGAACTAAACTAGGTATGAAATTAGGAACTCCGCTACCAGCTATGGAATAGTAAGGGGTTTCACTTGACCCGGAACTAGAAAATCTACTGTACCTAGTACGGAACCCATTGGGTCAAATGCTACATGTGCTGCTTCTGAAACGAGTGAAACTGAAACTCGGTAAGCTAGACGCTTCAGGATCTGCTACCTCCACCCCGGCTACTGACTAAGATGCTTGTCCAGATGATTTATATACGCGCGATACCACATAATCAAATTTGTCATGGACAATAAAGCTAAGGTGTAGCAAAGAGACTAAACTGATGTCTCCAAAAAGACTTACTTATTTCTCATCCTCTGAAAGCCGATTCCACAAATCACCAATCATCTGCTAACCAATTTATCATCAATCCATCGCTAGCCCATCTACAGATCCATCGTCATTCATTGGTTGGAATTAGGAGATAACGGAAATGAAGTAATAATGAATCTATTGCTGAGTGAGCTAGCTCTCTACCACCACAGGGATGCTTGCCTACCTATCCGTTGTTCCGTCCGCGCCTGGATCGATCAATAGGTAGCACGCATAAATCCAAAGAAGCAAGGATAGCAAGATCCAAGTCATAGCCACCAAGGAACCAGCATAAGCCAAGGTAGCAGTGACCAGTATCCATCAAGCTATATTGAAGAAGTCCGCCTGGGTGGGATTAGATTAGCCCGGTAAGAGTCCGCCTAGGAATGAATATTAGTAGCGTCTAAGTACACATACATGGATGGGTAAGCCAGCCAAAGGTAAGGTTAGCTCATCCCCCCCACCAAGCAAAGCCAGATTGGAATGGGATGGGTAAGAACAACTCAACTCGGATCAGGCACTAATCCCACCAAGGATAGTCCCACCCAAGGCCGTAGGTCTGAGGTTACGCGGTCCAAGGAGTAGTTTGATGAGGCGGTCCCAAGGCTGCTGAGTGTCAGGAGGGTTCCAATGAGGTCAGAGGCATAGGTGACCAGGTATAGTACCACAAACGTCTGATTTCCCAAGGTGCGAAGCCGCTTGTCCCTCCGGGGGGCAAGGAAGGCTATTCCCAAGGAGGAGATCAGAGGCGGAGTTTTCAAAGGCTATTCCCAAGGCGGAGGGGAGAGGCTGTAGGGTGTAGGTATGAGTTTCCAAAGGCTAGTCCCCCCAAGGGTGAGGTAAGAGTATGGGCGGCACTTCCCCTATTTGAGTTGGGGCGGAGGTTTGAACATCTTTCGATGGCGTTGGTCGAGCCCTCTCCTCTCCTCTCCTCTCCTCTCCTCTCCTCTCCTCTCCTCTCCTCTCCTCTCCTCTCCTCTCCTTATCAGTCGAGCCCCCTAAAGGGTCCTTATCAGTCGAGCCCCCTAAAGGGTCCTTATCAGTCGAGCCCCCTAAAGGGTCCTTATCAGTCGAGCCCCCTAAAGGGTCCTTATCA
>Ga0115849_10005_pt1 | contig 30063 bp, 28 predicted proteins | sample InSIn3SAF170_FD_83863 | JGI IMG/M metagenome (GOLD analysis project Ga0115849, IMG submission 83863) | reverse complement strand
GACCATGCAACCTCATCAACCTTCACATCCCGGCTCACTACTATCTTCCTCTGAGATGGAACATAGATCTTGCCCCAGATGCCACCTTTATTTCCTCTCCTTATCAGTCGAGCCCCCTGTCGGGTCCTTGCACTAGGAAGCGCAAGCCCCTCCGGGACCTTAATTTCCCAGTTGGACAGATAGAAAGGCCATCTTTTCGATTTATGAATTGACAATACCTTTATGACTTTTCACTAGCATCCACCCGACCAAGACTAGGTCAGATAGGGTTTCCTTTCATAGGCCACCTTTATGTATTGAATTTCCCATCTGGATAGGCTATGTTATCACTCTATATCATAATCTGGATATGATGCCACCTTTCAAGCAAATTTTCCATCTGGATAGACAAGGCTCTCATGCTCATACCACCACCAATGGAGAGGCCATCTTTCTTTCCTGAAATGACCAGTTCTCAGAAGGCCATCAGTAATAAGTGGATCATCATTGAACAATAGCCCCGTGAAAGCCTAAAGATACAAGCTTCTTATTAGTCCTGGTTAGTCCCGCCTAGAGCCCTATGGACACTTGCCTTAGTATTAAGCTTAGAGTTCAAGCCGTTAGTCTTAGCGCCTATTTAGACTGGACCTAGTCCCCCCCTTATGGATGGAATATGCTGCCTTAAGCCCTAGAGTTCAGGCCTATATATTAGTAGTCTATTTAAGCTTCGGAGAGGAAGACGAAGGATGGCTCGACCACTATTTACCCACCCACCCCAATCCCCCAGGCCCGGTAGGGTGAGCCTGCCGAACTCTCGACTATAAGGCCGCCATCGACTCACTCATTCCGATGCCCCCCCACCCAAGAAGTAAATTGAAAGAGCTCGCCTATATAGTGGTGGGTGAGTAGGATTCAAATTCAAGCGCTTATTGGAGAGACTCTGTTGGAGCTTCGGGGAGGAAGAGCTCATGGAGAGTAAGATTCATTAGTCCCAACAAGAAAAACACCCCTATTCACGCTGTAGAGTACCCCTTCTTCTTTCGCCTTAGCCTTCCGGAGTGAAAGTCAGAGAGTGCCTTAAGCGCAAGCCTTCTTAGTCCGTGTCAACTAGAGATGCGAGTATAACATATATATGCCAGTATCACGTATCTATGCCTATCATATGTAGATATCTTTGATTCCGAGATTCTCGATTAGTCCCGTCAGAGACTCTATCTTAGTCCATGCACTTAGGTCTTCTGTGGAGTGAAGATTGTCTTAAGCTGTACATTAGACAAGTTAGTTCTTCGGAGAGTAATATCTAATCGGAGAGGAAGAGCTCTTCGGAAACAAGCCTAAAGAGAGACTACTAGCTTATTATCAGTTTCCAGTTAGTCCCGCCTGGAGCCCATGGACACTAGCTCTAGTCTTCTTGGTCCAAATCAACTCTTTAGAGACAAGCCCTATTAGTCTTTACAGTTCGAGCCCTCTGAACTGGACTAGCTGATGAAGTCTAGCCCTCTGGACTGCTGCTCTATGGACACCTACTAGCTTTAGTCTTCTCGGTCCAGCAGAGACAAAACAAGCCCTAAGAGAGTCTTCTCCAGCGTATTTCTAGATCACAACTATTGAATGCATTCTCTTCCACTCATATAACCTATAGTTTCCCGCCCCCCCAATACTGCCCCCAATATCTCTCTCAAGAAAACCCCCAATATACTCAAATTTGATCCCCGTTTGAACCATTCTTTTCAACTCAACAATGAGCTTTCTTTCTACTTGCCTATAGCGCCCGCACACGCACACACACGTACACGCATCGGAGAGTAAGATGAAAACTCGTAATCTGTATAGACGTGCCACCTTTCATGTATTGAATTGACCATATTCTAAATAGGTGGTCCTTAAGGTCTTGCCTTCTTGCTTGGTCCATAACTAGCCGGCCTTAATAGACTCTCTTTGTCTAAGCACTAAGTTCCATAGAAGAGTGAAAGCCTTAGAGTGAAAGCCTTTAGAGACAAGCCTTAGTGTCTGTACAGTAAGAGCCCTTCATACCCTACATAACACCTTTTGTTGCTTAATTTACCATCCCCACAGGCCACCTTTTGTTCTTTCATTTCCCCATCTTGATAGGATCGCGTGAGCACTCTCTATTATATATGAAGCAACCTTTCTTTTCTTAATTTACCATCTGGATAGGCTACGTTCTCTCTCTCTATGCATACCCTATGCCACCTTTTCTTCCTGAATTTGCCATATTGTGATAGGCCAGTTAATACTCTCTATCATCTTGACTATGCCACCTTTCCTTCCTTAAATTACCACTTATTGGAAGGCCGGGTTCAGACTCTATCTCATCTACCCATGCCACCTTATCTTTTTCAATTTACCATAAAAAACTAGCTTAAGAGAGAGTCTCTTAGTGTCCAAGCAGTTAGTCTTTTAGCCCTCTGAACTTACTGCCTAAAAGTCTTAGCTTAGTCTGTACAGTAAGCGCCCTATGTACAACACTTGCTTTAGTCTTAGCGCCTTGGTCCAGCAGAGAAACCAAGCAGCCTTCTTAAGAGAGAGTCTCTTAGTCCAAGAAGCAGCAGAGAAACAAGCCTTAAAAGAAGAGTCTAGCGTATTTCTAGATTTCACTTCAGAATGCATTCTTCCACTCAAACCGGCTAGTTCCCCCTATGCCTCCCATCAAACCCCATAACCCCAATGTTTCAATCAAATCAAAACCCATAATACTCGTCTATTTTCTCCCAATTGTTTGAACCATTCTTTTTCAACTCTCAATAAGCTGTCTTTCTTGCCTAAGCGCACGTACACACACATACGCATACGCCCGCACACATACGCATGCACACATACCTGCACACCACAAAAACTTTCTTTCTCTCTTATCTGATGGAGCTTCGCTCTGTTGGGTTGGTTCGCGCACTCACTCCTACGCTCACAGACAGTCAAGGGGTGGGTCGCTCCCCCACTAGCCCAATCACTCTACTATCACTACCTTATCTCAAGCTTCGCCCGTTGTAGGCAATATTCAGTTTTGAAGAAGGAACCTTGTCACTAAGGCGGCTTAGTTAGGTCCTGAACCAGTAAGGCAAGGGTCTGTCCCCAGCCATACAAGGCGATCCCTCAAGCTATCTTTATGCCCTCCCAACGTGTCTTTCCACTGTCATTCCATCAGTCAGTCAGAGGTTATGCATCAGGGTTTTCTACGAAATCGATTTCATTCAGCAGTAGGCAGAGCGTGCATACTTTGTTTGGCCCGAGATCCGCCGGATATATTCGCTAGCTAGAAGGGCAGGGCCCCGGTTCTGAGGTCGAGAGGGAGGTAGGTAGGGGGAGGGGAGCTTCGGAAACACCGCTACAAGGATGCTTAAGCAGGCTCGACTGATAAGGCCGCCATCACCGGCAGGGGCTCGACTGATAAGGAGAGGGTTTATCGGCGGAAACAGGCATAGACCGGTGGGGACTTATGTACTTTCGGTGGCTACTATTCGAAGCATCAACATCAATGGGGGTGTATGGTGGAAGATGGATCAATAATGGGTGCTTGCTCAGATGCTGTCTCCTACTGGATATATGGCTACTGGTTCTAGGACTAGTGCTTGCTTGGATGCAGGTGAATGATCTGCATCATATGGAGATGTCCCTGCCTTTCCCTTTGCCTTTGCAATTGCTTTCCCCTCTGCTTTTGGTTATTCAACTGTATCTTCCATGAAAGTGGGAAGTCAATAAATAAGTGATGTGGAACGACTTAACTCCACGAATCGGCTCATAGGAAACGGCATGAACATGTGTGCCATATAATGGGACGGCCCCATCCAACGACTAAGTCGCCCTCATATCGATCCATGTAAAATGGTCAACACGAGTGGAAAAAGGGACGGCCCCATCCATGATATAAAAGAATAACAACGCCTCAACATATGTGCCAATGAAGGGGGTAAGCGTTCCATGGTAGAACAAAGCTCCACACCATAATAAACCACTCCAAGTGTGAAACCAAGCTAAATAAGCCAAAGCGCTCAAGCAATAGGCTCAAACCATGTCAACTCATGCCAAAAGATAGCCATGAAAAAGGCTAAGTCAACATGAACCACCATCACTAGAAGAATGCCATGTAACTGTCAATCCATAAAGAATCACTAGGGAGCTGATCCATAAAAGCCATGTATCATATCACATCGTCATCGTCCAACCCCTTGGGGGGCTAGAACCATCATACATCAGCGAAGGTGTAGCATTCTCTAGACATGATGAGCAATATACCAAGAACAACACCATGATGCCAATATAAGTCACATGAAGTAGCAAGCATCACCACCAACTATCCACTAGCATGCTGATCCATTGGCTTTCTCCCTGCTGCCCCAGCTTTTCCATAGAAACCGAGAAGAATTCAATTTACTTATTGGGCTCTCAAATAAGTAACTAAAAGGCGTTGGTCGAGCCCCTCCGGTCCTCTCGATGGCGGCGATGGCGGCGATGGCGGCCCTCCTCTGTCGGTCGAGCTTCCAAATCGATGGCGGCCCCCCTCTCAAATAAGTAACTAAGGGCAGTCGAGTGTGCTTACGCACCCTCACCATATGAATAGTGAGTGACCGATGGCGGCCCCCCTCTCAAATAAGTAACTAAAGGCAGTCGAGCCGCCCCTCTCAAATAAGTAACTAAGGGCAGTCGAGCGTGCTTTCATTTGACTTATTGGGCTCTCAAATAAGTAACTAGCTGCCGGTCCTCACCATCGGAATAGTGAGTGGCTCCGCCCCTATGAAGAAGTAAGGGCCCTAAGTAATAAATATAGGGTGAGGTAACGAACGCTCGACCCCCGCCATCGCCCTCTCCTTAACAGTCGAGCCCCTCACCATCGGAATAGTGAGTGACCGATGGCGGCCTTGACAGTCGAGCCCCTCCGGTCCTCACCATATGAATAGTGAGTGACTCCGTCCCTATGAAGAAGTAAGGGCCCTCACCCATATGATGAGTGAGCGTTAAAACGATGGCGGCCTTGACAGTCGAGTGTGCTTACGCACCCTGCCGGTCCTCTCCTCTCCTCTCCCTTATGGTCGAGCCCCCTAAAGGGTCCTTATCAGTCGAGCCCCCTAAAGGGTGATGGCGGCCTTATCAGTCGAGCCTGCTTACGCATCCTCTCGATGGCGGCCTTAACAGTCGAGCACCTAAAGGTTAGGGTTTACTTATTGCCCCTCTCAAATAAGTAACCAAAACAGTCGAGCATGCTAACGCATCCTCTGATGGCGGCGATGGCGGCGATGGCGGCCTTAACAGTCGAGCGAGAAATCCCTCACCATATGAATAGTGAGTGACTCCGTCCCTTATGGTCGAGCGAGAAATCCCTCACCATATGAATAGTGAGTGACTCCGTCCCTTATGGTCGAGCACCTAAAGGTCCTTAACAGTCGAGCACCTAAAGGTCCTTATGGTCGAGCACCTAAAGGTCCTTAACAGTCGAGCCTGCTTACGCATCCTTATGGTCGAGCCTGCTTGCGCATCATTACGGAATTACCTATCTAATTCTTTGATCAATTCTTCGAGAGAACGTAGTGATTCCAGTCATTCATTATATACGTAATTACGCTTTTCTTTCTTTTGGGGGTTTATATATTGCTCAAGGCTGCCTCTAGTTACCGAAATCAATCGAATTATATATGTCATTATGCATGAATGAATTATAACAGTAATTACACCAGAAAATGTATATATTATATATGTCATTATGCATGAATGAATTATATACGTAATTACACTTTAGCAGACTTAGCTCCTATGGGCATATGTAATTACGCTTTAGCAAAGACAGACACAACTCCGTTTCTTACCGTACTTCTATTTCGCCATCGAAGCTTAACTCTCTCTCTCCAACCAAGGGAAGGTAGGGGGAAAATAGAATAGTGCCTACTCTAAGAAGTATTCCTGGCTTCAGCACTCACTAGGTTGGGGCATCATCAGTAAGTAGGGTGAGGTCTTCTATTCTATAGGTGGGTAAAGAGAACAGGTGGGGGGGTTTTTAGTAGAGAACACTTAAGTAAAGGTAAATAGGCTAAGTAAGAGAGCAATAGTGCAGTGGCTCCTAAGCGATTCATGAAAGTGGTATAGGTATAAGGCAGGTCTAGTTCTTCAGGTGGGTAGGTTGTGTGGACTGAAGTAAAGGGAAGGTTCGGTAGTTGAATCCGATCCCGGGTCTATAGCTGTACCTAAAAAGCATTCATAAATGAAGTGGTCTAGGGCCAACAGGTCTAGTTCTTCAGGTGGGTAACTCTCAGGAGCAGCAGGTTAGTCGTTAAAGATCGAGACCCAGGCGCAGCAGTAGACCCAGTGGTGAAAGTGACAGACCCTTATTCTCCATATAGGAGGGAAAGGAAGGAGGCTACCCCGCAGAGTGGGAGAGCAAATCAACCGGGATACCTCGTTAAGGGTCAGTTATTAGGGTGAAATCCCACTTTAGGAGGAAAGCGAACAGCTTGCCTTCCGGAGGTAGGGATAGAAGGTAGGGATAGAGACTCGTAAAGGTAGTGTAGCGCCCTGTCCTAGAATTCTAGATAGTTCTCAAAGTGATCGGAGCTACCAAGGGAAAGTACTTGGTCGGAGATGTGCTTTTTTTTGCTAAGTATAGATCGTAGTCTTACACCAAAGGCAAGAGAGAGAGATCACGAAACAACCGGACAACAGGCAAGAGAGAGAGAGATCTTTCCTTTAAAGCGTAATTACATATATATGGCGCCGTAACGGGATGGATCGATCAGTAATGCCATGCCGTAACGGGATATACTGAGCCGTAACGGGATCCGTAATGAAATCTGCCTTACTTTAGTAGGGGCGAATAAGAATAGTAGGGCATTAAGGAAACCTTAGCTATGGACTCAAAGGTTGTATGAGAACGGGATGGTTGAGAAATATATCATTTGGCGGCCGCACCCATGAGAGTGCGTTGAAACAACCTTAATCTAACAGAGTCTTCCGTGATGCTATTAGAGCCAAGGGTGGAAAGATATGATATGAGTGGAAGGATCTTATCCAGCACGACCCTCAAATTTAGGGATATCCGAGGGTAGCTTAGTTGGCATATTGGGCCAAGTGGTATCATGCCAGATGGGATCGTTGATGAGTTTGGTCAAATCTGGGAGATGAAACCCCGCCATGTAAGGCAAAACGGGTTGGTTAGCATTAGTTCCTTCCATGGTAGAGACCGGTATGGAACTCGGGTTAGAGGAAGATGAACTAGTTGAAAGGGAACTAGTTCCAGGAACAGCTGAACCTGAAGACCTCGAAGGGGATGATGACTCTAAATCCGAGGAAGATTCACTTCCCGAATCCGTGGATGAAGTGCCCAAAGGTGGGCTGGGCGGAGGAACCCAAACTCGTCGAGCAGGGGATATAATACGTCCAGGAATAAGAAAAGGATGAAGGCCTCCGAGTCTACGAGAGAGTCTCCTTGGGGGAGCTATGATTCCTAGATGCAAGTATAACTCCTAAGATGCAATAAGTCTATCAAAGGCTAAAGTATCAAAGCAATGAATTAAGCAAATAAAGTGATCACACAACCAACACTACGTGCTCAGGTGGTGCAACAAGTGGTTTCAAGTGTGTTTTAATAAAGAGAAAAGTAGCCTAATCCAAGCTCCGTCCTATCAAAACCAAAAGACTCTAGCCTAAGATATCAACTAATAGCGCTCAAACAAGTCCTAAGCTATGGCAAAGGGCCTTCCAATCAACTAACAATAGGGGGGATTAGGTCCCCTGCATAGATGAGTGAAGGTATGAATGAGATAGTTATAACTAGGAGACAATGGGTTATGAAGTCCCAAAGGCCCATAGAAATATGTATCAGGTGCCCTCCCTCCTGTGAGAGCCACCTGGGTAAAGATACCCAGTAGAATGGCCGCTAAGCTACCTCTTCACAGATACGTGCAACAGGTTACCTTGCCTTCAAGCTGAAATCAAACGGTCGGGGGATCTTCAGTAGTGAAAGAGCTAGGAGTATCAATAACACTTCCGGTCCCAACCTTGGCATTATCCACTCCGAAGAGCGCGCCTGTTGCTAAATGAGTTCTGACCGTATCCGTTAGAAAGGATTTGAAGTCTCCTAAAAGCACTATGTCTCAAATGTAAGATGATTGTGGCGAGTTATTTGGATACCTATCCCCACAATCCTAACTTCACTACAATATTCTTTTTGGCCTCAAGGGAGGCTTATGTGTGTTAAGTTATATGGTCTATTTTAGGGCTGAGCCTGGGGTCATGAACCAAGCAAAGAATTTAGGGTGTAAAGTGTATGCACAAGTGATGTGTTCAACTTCAAAATGAAAAGCTGAAAAAGGTCCGGAGGTCTTGTCCTTCCTAGGGCAAGGAAAGTACTTGCAATAAAAGAGATCTAAAATGAAAAGAAAAGCTAACTACCAAGAAAAATACTAAAGTAAAGGAAGGGGAAAGGCTCTATAGCGGTAAGGAAGGATGGAAGGAGAGCGGTAAGGGGAAAGGAAGGGGGAAGAGTAAAGTCTCCTTACGCAAGCTAATACTAAGTCAATTAAGAAGATTCGAACTTTGATGAAGATGGTGGGTAAGTGAAATTCTTTTGTAGATGAATTCTCAATAAACTGTGTTTAGACAAATGCATACTTTGAAGCAGAAGGACTAGAGTGTCCAAGAGTGCATTGAAGAATTCTACAAGATTTCCCATTAGGGCAAGAGGAACCAAAAGACCAGAGGATATCGAGGTATGTTGATGGCTTTCAATTAGTCTTAATAACATGCATTGGGTAGAAGAGGCATACCAGTTAGCTTTGGTTGGCCAGCGAATAACTTATACGTTAGATGGGACCCAGTCGAGAGAGCATTTACTGAAAGATACGAGGATATCGAGAGATCGATATAGCCCCATGAGGAATTCCTTTCATAGGATAGCGGGCCTTCAAACGACCAATCAGAACCTATCTCGGCGGAGGGGTAACGGAAAGGAAGCAGAAGCACCGGCACAGGGCGAATTGAGGGGAAGAAATATGAGTAAGTCAAGTAAGTAAGGTAAGATAAGATCGATTCAGTTTGATTCAATACAATATTTTTTTATGGGTCAGGGGTAAGTGGTAATTGTCTATGATGGGTGAAGGGGTTGTTTTAGTGGTATGGCTTGATGAGTTATGGAGGCGCGCTATCAATATGGATGTACTTAATTGATTGCTTGCCGTGCTATCTATCTGGCCGGTTATCAATGAAAATAAGGTATGAAGTTGGATTGAGATTGGGGTAAAAGCTAGTCTTGCCCAGTTCGCTCATCGTGGATGAGGGACACAATTGATATATTCCCACATTATTGCCACAGATCTATCTGCCACCCGATAATCACTATTCTAGAATGGGTCCGGGGTTCTCTATCTTTTGGTCTTTTGCGGAGGAGAAGGGATAGCAATGGTATGTGGGTGGACAAATTTCTCATCATCCTCACCCGTGCTAACAATTATACAGGATCTATGAATCAGTCTTTGAACATGCTCCGAGGGGAGGTTCAGCTCCTTCTCCCGAATCCACTTCTGCATTTCAAAATGTGTTTTTCACGACGCCTCTATACATTTCCCTGCGCCTTTCTCAATCCCGACCTGAGCATCTGCATGTGATCCGACCAAACTAGACTTAGAGGGCTTCGGGAGCTCCAGCATATTCTTGGAGAGAGCTGGGAGATAGTTCATCAACATAAAAGAGAGTTCTTTCGGTAGGGCGGGCCTTCTTACGTTCCATTTGTTCCGGAGAGGCGGAACACTAGCCTTTCCTTTTCATTCTGCCTCGCTGGGGCATTTCGCAACCATCATAATAGGGTCTACTATGGAGCCATTTCACAAAGGGAATTGGGCGGCTTCTCGTTATTACTATTATTATTATTACGCGACCTATTTCTTCTCCAACTATTGAAGGGGTGCCACATTTCCCCCATTCGCAGCCTTCTCTCGTAAGATGGCCAACAGCCAGACCTCGCTCGAATACTACAAGTAGAATTGATGGACACGGGCAAGAAGTCTCTAGGTGAAGATTGGTCGTTCTTTCTTGAAAGTCCAAAATCGACGGCTCTTTATGCGGTTCCCTCCCTTCTCGAAAGAGCCCTCCATACCTTGAATATTGGATATACTTCGATGCGGAAGCAACTTCAGGCATCAATCCTTGCACTGGAACACGACGAACCAGTATTTGAGAAGAGACGGGGCCCCGATTCATGAAGTTTGCTGATCTCGCGGAACAGGCCGATATGGGTGTTCAGGGGCCGTTGGATCGCCAACGAACTTGTTGAACCAGCTGGACTTCGAAACCAAGACCTTTTCTCCGCTTTCATTTCCGTTAATACGTAACTTCGATCGAGCTTTGAATTATCTACGTAATAACAACTCGATTCCAACCTCTTTCTGCCGAGAGCAACCATCGAAATGAAAGTGCAGTACCGAACGACTGAATGAACCGCAAGCAAGGCAATGCCGGGCGATAGAGAATTGGTTGGCTTATAAAAACAACATCGCTAGTCCTATGCCTTCAATTCGATCCCTAGGATATGGGTGTTCAGGCTAACCGAAAGCATTGTTCAGACCGCTTTATATATAGAATCGGGTGAGTGTTCATATAGTTCCGACAGACCAATTCATTCCTCTCACTTTGCAATGAATCTATCTATGGTGAACCGATATACATGAAGAGATCGAACCTCATCCAGAGCACTCCGCCCACATCGACAACAGGATTCTCCACCGAACACTCAATTGCCCCCTTCTGAGTGGAAGAGGGACTCTGGCCTCCGACGACTGCTTCGAGATCCAGCGAGACACTCGACCCACCTCTCTATCCTTAAGGCTGAACCAGATAGCAGCATTGACTCGACCCGCATCCACCGATCAAATCGCTTTTGCTCCTACCACCCGAAAGCAGGCACTTGACTATGAACAGATTCTAGATGATGCATTATTCGCGCAATCCAGTATCCAATTAATGATATCTTACGCAGCCAACTTGGTACCTTGCGCATTTTCCTAGCAGCTAAGGTGGTATGTACATTGATCTTATATTACGATGCATCAATAAGCTAGGAGGTTGGTTCTTTCACGTACACATCTATGGGTTATTGTCACGTTGCTCCTAGCGGCTCGCTCCGGGTCGAGAGGAACCAGTTCTTGATCACGATGCAGTACCAGCGAAAGTATATCCAGCCACCCGCCACTACTACTACCGCAGCCAGAAAGCCACCAGCCTTACCTACCACCCGCTAGCCTTATCCGGTGATCCAATGCACAGGCAGGATCCATAGATGTACACCCATCGGAATCAGATTGACCAGCAAAGGCAGAGTCATAGGCAGAGGCTAAAGTGGTGGAGGGAACATAAATACCAACAGCAAAAGCTACGGCACCTACAGTAACAAGGTAAGCATCACCGGCAAAGACAGATGCTGTAGATCCGGTTACGGGTGTAGATTTAGCAGTTTTTTCTGATCGAGAAGCAAAGGCATGGGTTCCAGTGCCAAGTGTAGATTCAGTTGCAGGGCTCAGGCTCAATGAACCATATGAAAAGTGTTGCTAGATACCTACGGAGACTAGTGTTGCTAGATAGGGACCTTGACAAAGTCTTAGTGGATTGTGCTAGATAGCTGCTGTACTTTAAGGAAAGGGCCTAAAGGACCTTTTTAGACAGACTCCCCTTTTCTTTCAGACAAACTCAGATTAGGTAGGTTCTGATGAGATGAGGCAGATGGGAATCGAAGAACATATATTGGCTGGCTGGTAATGACAAACTCACTTTCCTTCGAGGTAAGCCAAGGTAAGCAGTCATAAGTGTAAAATCAGGACCCCTCACACGCACCTACCGGTGTAAGGACCTATCTTCCGGCAATGAACGCCTGCGAATAGAGGCGAGAATAAGGAGGGGCGGATGATGAGATAGGTGAGATTAGTTCGGGCGAGACCAGTTCGGCCGGACATGCTTGCTTGTTCTTACGGCCACCATTATAAAGGGAACCCATGAAAGGGAACAACCATTATCGAAGTAGGTAAGTGACCTGGGTGAAAAAGTGACCTGGTCAATGTCCGTATTTGTTCTTCCCTACTGTCTTACCGTATTTGTTTGGGGGGCTTTGTTGCCGGCCATCTCCTTGTGCCGCATCTTCTTGTTGCCGCATCTCTCCTTGCTGCCTGCACATCTTAGGTCGGTGGTGGATCCGTTATAACGTGTAGGGATGAGTTTGTGGTTTATATGAGGAGGAGCCGTCCTTCCTCTCCTCTCCTCTCCTTATCAGTCGAGCCCCCTAAAGGGTGATGGCGGCCTTATCAGTCGAGCCTGCTTGCGCATCCTTATCAGTCGAGCCCCCTAAAGGGTGATGGCGGCCTTATCAGTCGAGCCTGCTTGCGCATCCTTATCAGTCGAGCCCCCTAAAGGGTTAGGGTTTACTTATTGGGTGGGGGGCGGGGGTCGAGCGATTTCATTCCTTTCCTTTCTTATTAAGAAGAGTTGTTGGATTGGTGCTTCCTTAAGCTGCTTGCTTGCTGGTTCATGGGTGGGGGTTTGAAGAGAAAGAATTTCTCCTTTGCATCAACGTCGTCATTCATTGAGCATTGAAAAAAGGTAAGAGCATCGTTCAAGTAGCAGTTAAGGTGGTTCTTTTCCTTTTTACTGACTCTTGCCTCCTCCTTTCTCTCTCTCTTTGACTAACTGATAGAAAGTGATAGTCGAGAGTTAAGCGAAGAAATATCATCACTATTCGAAGGTGAGCCGTGTGGGTAGCCGTAAGGGATGGGAACTGTCTTTCTAAGGCTCTCTCAAGGGGGATCAATGGGTGCGTCGTGAGAGGTGAGGAACCGAAAGGGAGAGATTGAGAGGTTGAAGGAAGGTAACTGTTCATTTCTCACGAACGCATTCATTGTCTTCCTCACAATATATGAAATCGCTTATTCATTCGGCTTGTTAAGGTATAAAGCATTATTACGTATATAATAAACTATGACTGAACGGCTTTCACTTACTGGTGGCTTCTCGAACGTGTTCCTCACACACAATATTGGAAAGAAGGGAAAGTTGACTTCTCTTCAATAATAAGGTCCGGAGGTCTTGCGCTTCCGAGGGCAAGGAAGCCAGCCATAATTACGTATATAACGTGCGTGACACCGAATCTACCCTACCCAATGACAAACTTCTTCCTTTTCTTGGTTGATTTGGTAAAACTGAAAATCGAAATAACGTATAAGACGGGTTGACGCTGATTGAGATCTCCAAGAGAAATGGCAAGTTGTGACATAATATCATATGTAATGAAAACACCATGTTTCCCCAAATGCTCTAGTCGAAGTGAAAAACGTAGTCGAAATAGGAAAAGTAGAATATCATATATAACGAGCATCACCATGTGACCAAGTCGAAGTGAAAAGAGATAATGGACCATGTTAGATCCTTCAACCGATGACTTGCCGCCGATGACTTGACTCGATGACTTGCCGCCGATGCCCCGTATATTATTTCAAGCTCTCCTGACCGAGAAAGTAATTACCAGTTCTTATCCATCGACGAACCCTTCTATGACCCATTGTCTTGGTTGGCCAGGAAATAAATGCATAATGACATATATAATAGATCTCATTCATGACTGGAATCACTGGTCGAACTAAAGCGTTGTCGAAGGATTGACCTTGTCAACTCGTATCGGATTGATCGATTCTTTTCTCAATTCTTCGATAGCGTAATGACATATATAAAGAATGACTGGAAGAACGTTTTCAGCATTCTTAGAACACCGAATCTAGTGTTATGACATATATAAAGAATGACCAACGGGAGAGGTCCCGGAGGGGCTTGCGCTTCCTAGTGCAAGGACCCGACAGGGGGCTCGACTGATAAGGACCCTTTAGGGGGCTCGACCATAAGCCCCCCCACCCGATAAGTAAATTGAAGAGGATGCCTCCGGCATTCCTGTTCCTGTATGGCACTTACCCCTGGAAATGACTAGGAGCGGAGTAAGATAAGATGAAGTAAGGTGAATTCCGCAAGGTTCTACTGGCGAGGGGGGAAGGTATAACCTTCCTTCTCTCTCTCACCCTCCGATGATAGAGAAATCAATGTTGGGCGAGACCGCTAGATCAGCAATAGATTCTTTGGAGAATCCTTCCGAAAGCTGAGAAAGCGACACATAACGTAGGAAATTCGGAAATCCGGATTATTGGAGAGGATTGGGGAAACCCCAAATCCCACCATGAATGACGAACTCCGTTACCCATATGATAGCGCGGCGCTAATGAAGTGAGATTGACTAAGCTTAGAGTTAACTTCGGGAAATTGACGGAGAAACCTGAGGCAAGTTGGTAGAAATTATCATAAGTGAGGCTGAAAAAACCTATTTCCAGGCAAAAAGGGGGACTGAACGAAACCATAGTGGCTAGGAAAGCCCCGGGGATTCTATGGTAAATTGGAAACGTCGGAGTAAACTGCGGCTTGTGAATAGTAAGATGAGGTGATAACGGCCGAGTGATGTTCGTATTTGGGTTGACTAAGTTTCGCATGATTGGGGTTGACTAAGTTTCGCATCAAGGTGACAGGATTTGAACCTATGGCCCTCTGTACCCAAAACAGCCGCGCTAACCAGACTGCGCTACACTTTGTCTCACCCCAGTTCATCCCAATGAAGACTCCTTCTCACTATGCTATGAATGGGATTTGTGTCGATGAACACCAAAACCAACCCCTCGCTTCTCATTTGTTTGGTCCGGAACTTGCCCTTACCTTCTTTCCTTCCTTCGCTATGCTCAGGTAAGGTTTCGGGGCAGTTCGCTTGAATAAAGCAAGCCAGGGCCAGTTCTGTATAGAGGTGGCCGGGTGAATAAGGAGTATAGTGCCAGTAAGACTCGCATGCATAGAGGCGCAGGGAGGCAATGATTAGGAAGTGTTCTCCCTTACCTGAGCAAAGCGTAAGGGGCGCCGGCCCTACCTAAATGAAGAAGAGATCAAACCCGGGGGGCAATAGGCCCAGGAAGGGGCTTTCATTTTAAGAGTCATTTTCTTCGCAAGATCCCGAATTGAGATCTCTCCCGAATTCCCTACCTAATTGATTGATTGGATCAAAATGAAAGGATGCGTAAGCAGGCTTTTAGTTACTTATTTGAGAGGGGCCACCCAATAAGTCAAATCAATTTCTTGCTTGCTCGACCAAATAAAAGGGCGAGGGACGGAGTCACTCACTCATTCATATGCCCCCCACCCAATAAGCATCAAGGTACGTTAGTGACTCGACTGATAAGGACCCTTTAGGGGGCTCGACTGATAAGGATGCGCAAGCAGGCTCGACTGATAAGGCCGCCATCACCCTTTAGGGGGCTCGACCATAAGCCCCCCCACCCAATAAGTAAATTGAAGAGGAGAGGTACGTTAGTGACTCGACCAGCGGGAGAGGTACGTTAGTGACTCGACCAGCGGGAGAGGTACGTTAGTGACTCGACCAGCGGGAGAGGTACGTTAGTGACTCGACCAGCGGGAGAGGTACGTTAGTGACTCGACCATCGGGCCGCCATCGCCGCCATCGATTTCTCGCTCACCCATCATATGGGTGAGGGCCGCCTAAGGATGCGACAGCAGGCTCGACCAAAAGCCCCCCCACCCAATAAGTAAATTGAACCTTTCCGTTCGTTCTTAGGTCGGGTCGCCCTCCATTTCGATAAACCATTCTTGATACCATCTTGATACCACCAAGCCTTCTCGGATCGGTTCTACGAGAAAAGCTTTTTTCGTATCGGTGGTGCAGGGGACAAATTGATCACTCACTGAGAAGTGAAACCCTGTGACTATATCGTCCCGAAGACGGATGCGACGGGAAGAAATGGCATTTGGAGGTGTTGCTGACTCCACATTTAGGTTTCGGCATGACACAGCTTGCACTGTCCTTTCGCACTTAGGCGCACAGCGTGCCGTCTCATTCGGTAATGATTCGACAATTTCCGGCGTAATTGAACGCAAGCTGATCCTAAGTAATTGCTGTTGTTCATTGGATTCCAGAGAAACCACTTCGTTAGGATTGGGGAATTGCTGCAATTCCCTCTGAATAGCTCCGATTCTCCCGTCGAAAATCGCTTTGGAAGTATTACCAAAACTCCTCTGAATAAATATGAGAAAGCCTATGGAACGACGAGCTACTATCGTTTCTTCATTACATATTGAGATCCCCTTCGAACTTAAGACACGAATGAATGGAATAGCAGCAAATGGCATATTTCCCTCCTTCGTATTCGTGGAACTCAATATCGTTTGTCAACGTCATCATGACTCTTTTAGCAACTGAACGGAAGAGAAAATCCATTAGATATTCTATTCATTATGGTCGCAGAGATAAGCTTAGGGTTGGACCTCCCAGCAGCGACCCGCATTTCTCCACCCATACTCCTTAAAGAAAGTGAAGAAGGTTCTCCCTTTCGCTCAGGTCAGGTTCTCCTTGCTTTCCTAACGTCAAGCAAGCCCTGCCGGACCTTGCCCGGTGCGGACAAGCAATCAATTACCTTGCCCGGTGCGGACAAGCAATCAATTACCTTGCCCGGACAAGCGACTACGTTCCTTACCTTACCTTCTAGCTCTTTTAGGGGAATAAAGAAAGGGGACCTTACCTTCTATAAGGTACAGGATACTCTTTTTTATCTCAATCTAGCTCAGGCTTTTAGGGTAGGAAATAGATAAGTGGGGGCCTTCTTATTCGGGGGGGCCTTTGGATGAATTTATTGGATACCCGAGAAACATAATCTTTCAAAGAAACAGCTTCTACGGCGATAGATAGGGGTCAGGTTTGGCATCTCTGCCCCCTGCCCTCCAAACAGTATGGGAGCCTCTCGGCTCGTACTGCTCACACTCCCGGATCTTAACCCTTGGGTAACCCTCCTCCACCCACCATAGTGTGAGAAACAGAGCCAGGCTTACTACAACCTGCCTGACTGACTGATAGATAGGCGTCGTGGTTCAAACAAACTATGGTACCTGCTTAGCTTAGCCCGAATGCCCCCACTGATCATTGGTGAGATCCGATCCCCTCTATTGAATGGGGTCCCGGCTCGTTCCTCACCTTTTCCGGATGATGCATCTCCACGAAGATCCACTCTTTTTAGACCCGCACAATCCCTCACCATATGAATAGTGAGTGACTCCGTCCCAGAAGATCGCCTCCTCGGGGAGGAGGTCTACGATCTTGTCTTACTATTTGTTGGGGGTGGGACCGCTTATGCAAGAGAATATTCCGCGAGGCTTTCGGAGGGCACTTCGCAAATATAACTGAGAGAGATTCCGATATATATTATATATGTCATTTCGGTTTCTGAATGAGAGAGAAGGAGAGCAGATATGGGCATATGTCATTTCTGAACCAGAGAGATGCTCCTGAGAGAAGGAGAGAGATTTATGACTGATCATTATATATGTCATTTCATACATGACCAGAGAGATGTGAGTGAGAGAAGGTCCGGAGGGTCTTGCGCTTCCTAGTGCAAGGAGAGAGATTTCGATATTCTCTATGTCATTATGCATGAATGAATTATATATGTAATTACGCATCAAAACCTCCGCTGGGGATTGGGGTGGGTGGGTAAATAGTGGCAATAATAGGACCTTTAGGTGCTCGACCACCGCCTTTTAGTTACTTATTTGCCCCTCAAATAAGTAAAAAAAAAAAGAAGTAAATTGAAGAGAAAGATGTTCAAACCTCCGCCTCAGGGGATTGGGTGGGTAAATAGTGGTCGAGCCTGCTTGCGCATCCCCAAATGGCCAAATTCTTAGGGTTATATTCAGCCTACGCAGGGCACTAACACGGAGCCCGCTTGGGCGTGTAAAGTAGCCGTAAAACGCACGCAAATGGCTTTGCCTTTCAGACGAGATTCCACGGGGCTCACCTGCTTATGGTGCTTGGTATTCTCAATAGCCGAAGGCGAGCCAGCCTAAATTAGAGTCTTAAAGAAAGAAGTAGAACCGGATATGTAGAACCTTATATCTCGTATAAGATAGAGAATCCGAGTGGAAGGGCAGGGAGAGTAGTAAGCTCATTCAATCAATAATACAGGAATATCATGAATTCAATCAATAAGTATCACCTGATCTTATAAGAAGCAGACAAGCAATAAGCACTGAGAGCTCTCTTTATTCGAGTTGTTCTTATCAAGGCAGCATCCGGACTACCTGTGCAAAGCAGTAGCCTTTTCTGATTCGGTCGATCGAGCTGACTGGGTTTGAGGAACGATTTACCGGCTTAGATGGAACGCGTGGCCACATCCGAGTGCGGTGAAATGGTCACGGACTATTAGCTGTGGTATGAACTACCCCACTTCCTGCTCGCTTGCTTTCTTCAGTAGTACTCTTGGAAAGAGAGAATATCACCGCGTGAACATAGTGCTCGCCTTTCCTTTCGTCAACAACCGGTACACAAGCAAAGCAAGCAAGAAAGTCAGCGGGACCAGCAACCGGACTCTTCCGGCACTGCAACCGCTACAAGCGGAATTTCATAACCTCGCATATCATAATCATATGTAGTACTCGTTTAGGAAGAAGAGTAGGCAGCTGTTGGAATAGGAACTGGTATATTTCCGGTACTAGCAGCTGGAGCAGGAATAGTAGCTCTTCTTTCGGCAAGGCTTGGCCAGACCAATAGGTGATACGTGGTACCCAGGAGAAGAATGAAGTCAGTGTTCTGGAAAAAGAGAACAGGGTAGGAACAGTTAAGTAAAAGGAAGGCACGGAGTGGTGAGGGCGAGTAGAAATCCTAATCTGGATAGTAACAACGAACGGATAGGCACGCTCGGGTTGGTAGTCATGATATAGGTAAGCATTGTCTTTTGATAGAAAACATCTATTTTGCTATACCTATGAGCATCAGCCGTAGACCTGCTGCGTGGGAGGACCGAACGGAAGCAAAAGTAAGTTAGGTGGGCCAGGCAGTGCCAGGAGCTATTACTTACTTAAACATTTCTATTTGCTTTCTTAAGAAGTGCTTGCCTAATTCTATTCTCCATTCCAATAAGGGGCCGGATCAGTTTGTAAATCACTATGAATGGATGGGTTTAGGCCCGGCACAAGAAGAAAGAAGAATGAATGTCTCTTAGTTCAAGTTCGTGATTCATTTAGTTGTTTCTCCGAACGAACGCATAAAGCCCGCGGCGCTCCTTTATTTACCTCGTAGTCCTCGTTTAGCTCTCCCTACAACCCGCCAACTGACCCAAAGAGGTGAGGGCGGTCTGTCCCTTATGCTCCCTCGTCCTAGGTGCCTTGATGTCCAGTGTGGCCCTACGGACTGGGTTACCCGAGGAAGCACCCCAGTCCTAAAGGCAGGAAGTGGCTAATGATACTTTTTGGTTGGAAGGAAAGCGAGCGCAGCGAGTGAGCTAAGCGAGCAGTAGCGAGTTTCACGGAGCGAGGAGCGTTATCGAAGCGTTAGCGAAGCGTTATCGAAGCTAAGAGGTGTTAGTCCAAGTCAAAAGAGATAGGGGGGATTATTATATACGTAATAAGTCTACTTATCAGTAAATAGTATTACCCACATAATAAGTATACCTAGCTGTATGGGTGCGTATCACTGCCTAGGTGCGTATCTAGGTGCATATCACTAGCAGAGAGAGTCGCTCTTCTTTCTTTCCCACCCATAGAGAGTCGCTCTTTCTTTCCCACCCAAATTGTTAGAGAGAGGGCTCGTCTTTCCTAGAGTCAGTCTTTCCACCCAGCTAGAGTTAGACCAGATATAAGAGCTGGTCTTTCCTGGAGTCAGTCTTTCCTTCAGTCCTAAACCATTGGTTCCCTTATCTCAGCAATCTATGTCTAATCCTTAGTATTTGTATACCTTATCCCATATGTCACGGGACACAGGACTAAGAAGATGGCGGGCATATTAGCGTATCGAGATAGCCAGAAGCACATCTGTGACCGTACCAGCACTAAGAGGATGGCATATTAGCATATCTAGATAGCGCCCCAGCCCAGAGTACTTGACTTAAAGGGCCCATTCATCAATTTGATTTAGATCATTTCCAATTGAAAGCTAGGAGTGTCTTAATATTGCTGTCCTCCCCCCTTATCCGTATCCGTCCATAATGAGATAATAGGCCCCGATAGGGAGAGGCACGGGGAGAGGAACGAAGTGCCCCCGCTCATAAGTAAGCCAGCCCGATCGGAGATCCATAAACTCGGTCGGATTGGCTGCAGTTTCCCATTCACGGCCATACCAACCAAGCCCTGGGGCTTGCTCAAAATAGTTCCTAGTTGTGCCCGTCCCTATCCATCCAGCCAGTTGCGTAGCCCAGCCATCGTATCCATCCTGCCTGTACGATGTGTTCCATCCATCTATTATGGGATAAAGGTGGGATTCCTGGGCAATGTGATTTAGACTCAACAAAACGACGCCCTCTTTCTTTCCCGCAACCCGAAATTACCACCCAAACCCAAGGACTATAAAAATGCATTCGGACGTTGCTCTGGGTCTCCGAACTAACTATCTATAAGTAAGTAGGGTCGAAAAGTCCCCCGTTGTTGGTTTCATTCCGCCGGGAAATCCCTGGCATGATTGTTCACCCGATCGTAGCTCCCCCAATCCTACTACCGAGCGAGAGCCAACGAACAAGCATCTCGCTGGTTGAGTATACCCGATTCAAAGCCCGGTTCATTTCGCTACTAAAAACAGAGAAAGGATAGCATGGCCTGTCGTCCGATCCAGGGATGCATGCAAAGTGGGGTCTTTAAATAGTACTGGCGCCATGTTGGTAAACGCGGCCAGCCAGATAGGGTATCCATCTACCACAACCACATCGAACCGGCTCCCTTCATCGAATCTGTGTATAGCAAACATCCGTAATGTCCACCATCTCCCGTGGCTAGAAAGGCACTCAAGCAAGCCGCTGCATTGCATATTTACACCCGATTTCCAGTCCAACTTTCGTCCGTCCCACTGGTCTATTTCATCTCTTTTCTTTACGGCTTCATGGAGTACTTTCTTTTTCAACTCGATCGAGCTTCACTTTCATTTCATTATAGACGTGAATTCCATCTCATGTCTACTTGGTTCTAAGGCCCAAAAAGAAGACCAGATCGCTCCGTGCACTGAATCTTATGTGGGCAGCCCGGCATCGGATTCCGGCAACACAGAGGCGAAGGGAGCAGAGTGAAAAGATGGGATTAGGATATAAAGGATTCTTTAGGTTCATGTTTCAATGTCCTTTTTCCACAGCAAGGTATACCGGTGATTGGTTTTTCTCATTTCAAACATGAACATCTTCTCCTTTTTGTATGAGAATATCAACAATCTCAACATATCCTTTGCGTGCAGCTAAGTGTAATATACTATTTTGATAAGTTTCATACTTCTTATTCACCCCTATTTATATATATATAGCGCGGAGGTTTTTCAAGATTTCCCTACTAATTTGGCCATTTTAGCTTGGCGGAGGTTTTGAGGCGTAATTACATATATAATTCATTCATGCATAATGACATAGAGAATATATGCTTTGGCGGAGGTTTGAACATCTTTCTCTCCTATTCTTGCCACTATTTACCCACCCACCCCAATCCCCGGAGGTTTTAGCAGAATCAGTGATCGAATATTCCCAATTTCATGGTTTGGGGCCAGGCCTCTCAATCTCTCCAAGTGGGTCGAGATTTCAAGGCCTGATACCACTTTCTCTGATGAAAAGACCCTCTCCTCTCGATGGCGGCCTTATCAGTCGAGCACCTAAAGGTTAGGGTTTACTTATTGCCCCTCTCAAATAAGTAACCAAAACAGTCGAGCCTGCTTCCGCATCCTCTTCAATTTACTTATTTGCCCCTCAAATAAGTCAAAAAATGGTCGAGCACCTAAAGGTCCTTATCAGTCGAGCACCTAAAGGTGATGGCGGCCTTAACAGTCGAGCCTGCTACCGCATCCTCTTCAATTTACTTATTTGGTGGGGGGCTTATGGTCGAGCCCCCTAAAGGGTCCTTATCAGTCGAGCACCTAAAGGTCCTTATGGTCGAGCCCCCTAAAGGGTCCTTATTAGTCGAGCGTGCTTACGCACCCTGAAAAACAACCATGAGCATGTCAGAAATGACATATATAATAGTAGCTTTTGGTGTATACACTAACTTGGGTGGAGGGGATAGAGCAAGGAGAGATCTATGACTCGGGAGGTTACGTCTTAGCTCATGTATATTACGAGCTGAGTTCGGTGAGGTGAGCAGGATACAGTGGGCTTCACTATTGTTTTATATTGTAGGCATGGGCTTGGGAGAGGTCCCCACCTATGAGGGGGAACCTACCCTCAGTATGGAACCTCCATCATTGCATCCAACCAAAGGCACCCAAGAAGGAGGATGTAGTATACCTCCAAATCTAGGAAAAAAGTGAGTTGATACATTTTTTGGCCCGAGGGTTAGCGCGAGATGGACTTAATTGATGGGCTTAGTCTCGGACTTGTTGAATCCGGTATAGGTCCAAGTCGCCGCATGAAGGTTGGTAATGCCTAAGGCACAGGAGACAGGAGCGGTAATCAGGTTAAGGGTGGATCCGAGATCTATGACCACCCACTTGATGGTGGTATCTTTATAATGAATCTCTATGAATAAAGGGATGGAGATGTTTCACCTTTCTTCAGCATCCTGATGCAACTTCAAAAGGTTGAAGGAGAGAGAAGGGGCTCGCAAGGGTGCCAACACTGGGGCGAACTTCATCAAGGCTTGGATGAGCAAGTCACGTTGCTCAGGGAAGAGGTGCAAGACATCCATAATGGACTCCCATCATTCTGGTTATATAAGGATTGAACTAAGGAGTAAGGTCGAAATGGGGGAGATTGCAATGGAGGAGGTTGATCCAAATCAAACCATCAAATTCCAATTCTCAGAAGTTGTCATAACTACCCACCTGAGGTATAGCTAGAGACAGGTAAAGGTTATAGGACCTAGGGAAGATAGGTAGACCACCCAATAGCATTGACATAGGCCTTATTCATAGAGAGATAGTTGAGGTATAGGAGATCGTTTTTTGCTTACCTAGATTTTCACCTAATAAGAGAAGGTACCACTCTAACTAGCAATATGGATGGAAATTAGCCTTAATATGGGCACTTTCGAAGTGACAAATTCCCAAACTCTTCTTGCCTGGTGGGATTCTCCTGCCAAATACCGGTTCCACATATTGGAAGTGATAAGTATCAACACCTCCTATTGAAATGGAAAAGTGAAACGTATCGATCAAAAAGTGAAACCTTGGAGAAGGTGACTAATGAATCCATCCTGCCTGCTTTCATCATAGGGGTAGTAGGCCACCCTTACATGTATCCTAGTTGTGGGCTATCAATATTGTGACAATGGAAAAGTGAAACGTATCCATGTGATTTCGTAGTCTATTTCTCATTTCCCCTTGTTGATGCCCCCATTGGATCACTTAGGAGTCATATACTCCCTAATATACCCCCATAGATAGAGGTAGGTCACTAATCCCAAGCCTTACTACTAGCCCATAGAGGTATTGGATTAGTCCCAATTAGCGGAGTATCCTCGAGTCGTAGGGGTCAGAATCATCACATATATAGTGAGTGGGTACATGGTGACATGTATCGATCAAAAAGTGAAACCTTGGAGAAGGTGACTTAGGTAGTCCCAGCAGCCAGGAGTAGTCCTTGCCAATCTCAGAAATGTATTTCGTGGAAAATGGTGGGATACTCAAACACCTATCTCTATTGTGAGACTGGTTAGTGGCTTACCGGCTAGCGACGACCTTATGCCTTATGGTGGGCACTTAATGACTAGTGACTATGACTAGCAATGTGTTATTGGCTATAGAAATGACAACCTTTGGTAATAGTATAGGTAAGTGTATCACCTATTCCCCTATATTATAATGGCAAAGTGAAACGTAGATATGCGGATTCATATAAGCTCTATTCTCTTCCTATTGCTAAAGGTTAGAGCAGCATCCACATAGGATGTAGTACACCCATCCTCATATGGCTTGGATTATTTCCATTGACCAATCTCTAGGGAGATGAACTGAAATGCCATTTTAGTCACTAATAAAGTTCACTTTCTGCTACCAGATAAAATGGATATCGAACCCATCAAAAAGAATATTTGACTAGACCAAAATGTCAAATGAGGAAGTTTTTGATATATGTCCAAACCCACTTATTGTTGCCTGAGCCAAACCAAACTAGAGATTCTCTATGTTAGTCTTCCTTTCTTACTTATTGATTGTTATAGCGGGATCTAACACAACACAGTCTGGTGTATCATCTATGCGGTATCACGCCTCACGGGAGAACTATACCTATGTTTTTGATTGAAAAGGAAAAGTGAAACGTATCGATGGCGAGTCCAAGTTGAACGGGAGATATTTGATATATTATCACTCCAACCTCATATGGTCAAACTATATGGGGAACTAACTATATGGGAAAGTAGGCTATCCAACCAACCACTAGGAGGGCAGAGCTCTCATGAAATGTCCATCATAAAGAAAAGACAATCTCTTTTTTGATTCCGATGAGTATGATTCCTCGAACCCATTCAAATGAGGTTGTGACCCATAAAAAGAATGAGGGGCAAGCCAAATGGAAAAGGTTAACATAAATATGTGAGTATCATATGAATGAGTGTAGTTAAGTGGGGAGTAGTGGGAACATCCCATACCCTATAGGTTGTGCAACCTCATCAGCTGCCCCTATAAGAAACAAGGTCCCGGAGGGGCTTGCGCTTCCTAGTGCAAGGAATTCCACTGATTGATAGCCACCGCCCTACAAGAGAGCAGGTGTTCAGTGACTCTGCGAAGGATCCGTGTCTAGAACTGAGCTTAAGTAATAGCTTGATGCTCTAATAGGTTTCCGCCTAGCGAACTGCCACTCACTGGCCGGTAGAAGGGGCTGAGAGAAGATGCCTTTCGTCCAGAAGATGCCATTCGTCCAACGGAAGATGCCAGCTTGAGAGTCGAGTGAGCATCCCTTGGCTTGGCTATTTAGATTGGTTCGATGGCTTGGCTCAGCTTGGCAGGTGAGATTGCTTGGCAGGTGAGAGGGCTTGTAGGTAGGAGCGTAATGACATATATAATGAATGAACCGATCACATAATGACATATATAATCTATATCATTCATGACTCGATATTTGTCATTATGCCTTAGCAGATCATGCTGCTATGGGCATATGTCATTATGCATGAATGAATGACATATGCCCATATCATTCATGACTGGACTCGCTGGAATAACCAGACCTAATGGATCGAATCACCATAGTGGAACCAGGCAAGACATCCAGAGAAGGTGGTTGGGTTAGTGAGTTAGGCCAACCGAGGGATGAAAGCTGTAAGGGAGGGATGAAAGCTGTAAGGGAGTGACATCCTTCAGGCAGGTTGAGGCTTGATTCCATCCTCGTGACTTCCGGCTAGGACTACTTTCCATCCATCCAGCAAGCAAGCATTCCATCCCCAACGGAAAGGAATGTTTTTCATTTTCTTTTATATCTGCGGATGATACTTCCCAACTAGATAAGCTGGCATCGCTACCCACCACTCGAGGTAATGCTGGCAATCCCGCCTAAATCACAAGGGAGGGGTCCTGCGGGAGGGAGGGATGGTTCGTTCAGTGATTCTTTCATTCAATAAAAAGACCCTTCCAACCCTTGGGCAAGGGAGCAGACGGACTGGGTTCGGGTAGACACTGGCATTCTGGCTGGCATTATCAATTGAGAACGGCTTTTCAGGGTGTCAACGCTCACTATTCATATAGTGAGGGCATTTGCGGTGGTTCTATGGTCACTTAATCCCTGTGATTCTGGCCTCTTCCTGTTCCTTCTCTGCTACCTGCCTTTGTTCCACCTTCACCTCTGACTCTAGCAACCCTGCCTTATTTTCTACTATCTGCCTCAGGGTTGCAATCACCTTGGTGACAATCATGCTAGGTTGTTGTGCAATTGGAAAAGCTTCCAGCATATGAGGTAGTACCTCTTCAAACCAACATAGCAGCTCTTTTTATTCCATGCCCGCTTTCCTTCTCTCCTCCTCTCGCGGATGGCGGCATGTCAGCAGGCAGACATCCAAGCATACCCAGGGACCTATGTAGTGCCTTACCAAGCCAACAGCTCCGCTAGGAGATGAGGACCTTCGGGCAGATAGATCTTGTATTAATTGCCCGTGCGGGACTATTATGAAAAGAGAGGGGATTCGTACGGGCACAACGAAGCATCTCCAGCTTGCTCTTTAGCGGCTGATCGACCCGAGCTACTGCTTACAGATCTAGCTAGAATTTGGGAAGTGCTAGACATTTCCTTGCTCTCGCCCGCTTTGTTCCATATTAGTAATACCGGCCAACCCCTTAAACATGTTTGATGTCGATCGATTGCTATTCATTCACGGGTACATGAGTAACCATAAGAACTGGATATGCAGAGTGCTAAAATTCATGTGGGATCGGAATTATTATATAAGGGGAATGAATCGGTTCCATTGGCAAAATGACGTGATTATACTTTCCCAATAGAATTCGGGTTTGAGGTGAGGACTGGATCGAATCAATTGGAGAATTGGGTTCGCTCTAACTATTTCTGAGCGGACCCGGAAGCAGAAGACAGTATTACATACGTAATATGTTATGAAGATAGCGCCGTTCAACGGAACGATGCCACTAAATCGATCGCACCCAATCTGCCAAAAAACCAATCGAATGAGATCACCAGCCAGCCCTATTCACCTTTCCTTTAGAGGTGGCACGAAGTAAGTCGGTGCCCGGCGAGCTCTATCAGTTGTGCAATCTCTTAGCCGACCCAAAACGGATGGCCGGGGGGACCTTCGTTTATGCCACTCCTACTCCCATGTCTCGGCTAAGAGAGAAGTACATGCGGCTTCCTAATGGAACCTGAGTATTTGCAGGAACGATATCAAAGAAGTAGCTGGGTTTAGAGTAGTACGCCTTTCTATATAATAAGGGGATGTTATTAGAGTGAAACAGTTAGATTCATAATGCCACTTGCACCTTCGGCTCCATGATTGTTTCGCGGTAGCACCGATAACTTGGCCAATGTGTTGAGCACTAGCACAAAGATATGATTCAAATGCGATTGAGATAACCTTCTTCTCGTATGTCCCGATTTTCCACCTGTAACAGGTCTCGGCGCAACTCGAAGGGTTCGAACACTCCATGTGAGCTAGTGGGTCCTTCTCCCATAACTGCTTTGTCACATCTGTAAGCTCATGAGAGAGAGGTGCGGCGAAATGCATTGGTCTACCTGTAAGATGAGAGGCATAGTCCGTTTCATGGTGGGCCCATGCCATCATCTGATGCTGCGAGCCCTCTCAACTCATTTGATCTTTCTATTTGGGTTCGGTCAAGCATATTGAGAACATGACTTTTGCTCGGAATCCGATTCAGTTCTAGAAGAAGCGAATCTGAGGGAAGGTAAGTCCTAGACCTTAGTTCAACTCTATTAGGATGGTATTTCAATCGGTATCACCAGTCGAATCATTCCGAATCGGATGGCAAAGCTAATGATAAAGAGGGTGGGCTTATAAGAACAAACCAATGTGCAATTGTCGAACTACCGAACTTAACCAATTGAATGAATCGCCTTGAGATAAATCGTGGTACTTCACACCCCAATCTATTTATGAATCGTTTTTTTTCAGAAGAACAACTTGACTCTTGGCTAAAGGCATGGATTACTATGATTTATTTCTCTGAAAGCAAAGATATTCTTTTTCCAGGATAGTTATATTTCGGTTTCGACCAGTTTCTAGATAGCTACCTTCCTCTACCAACCTAAATCCCTCTTTTCAAAAAGTAGTTTCTACGTATATAGTATCTCCTATGAACCCCAGTCATCATAGTAGGGCTTAGCTGTCTATAATCCCTCTTTTCTTTTTTGTTGTTTTTTTTATAGATTCTCCTATTGAAGCTCCCTCACAGAACAGAACTCCTATGGGATTACTGCCACCAATACGATATCTCCGTTGACCTTGGTGGGCAGCTTGCTGTCCCTCCTGTCCCGAATCATTCTTTCAGTTTGGGAATAGCTGACCTTGTGACTCGGGATCACCATTCATTAATCCAACGGGTTCAGAGGAATAGCAAGATATCAGGATGCTACACTCGTCCAGCAAGGATAGATAGATAGATCGAATCCCTCTGTAATCCAGGTTTTCAATTCAAGTGGGTACGGAGTGATTTCGTTCGATCCCGCCGGTTCAATTGAGTGAATCTCATACCCTGACTTCCGGTTCCAGGAGATAGGAAAAATAGCTCAATTCATTAGGTTGGCATTCATCGTTCTAACTCTATTACAGGGGAACAGCATAACTCTTGAATGGATGCTTGAGTGGGATGATAACACATGGAATAAAAGGAAACATTGCGTTCAAGTCGGCCCCTCGCCCAGCTTACCCACAAGAGAAACTCAAGGTGCGAAGCCGCTTGTCCCTCCGGGGGCAAGGAAAATCGCCATCTCGATCCGGTCCAACCAATTATTATATAAGGCGGTGGTGGGTGCCTCAATCTGGAAAGAAAGAGGATTTCAGGGTTCATAGCGGTATCATATACATACAATCCTGCCTAAGCTGATTCTAATCCGACCACACTTTTGCCAAATAATAGAAAGGGGGAGGCCTGAAGCTCGAACGAATCCCTCTCATCTTGGTCTGGTTATTCCTGTCATGGCGGTGGCCAACCATTCTGTTTCAACTTCCTCAACCGAATAGCGGGATGGTTTAAGTGTTCAAGCTCTGTCGCTCCATTGATTTAAGAACTATTGATAAAGATAAGCTCGACTGCTATAGGTTAAGTTTCTATTAGTTGTGTTCGGCATTCCATCTACGTATTAACAACGACTATCTTTCCATCCATCTATCCTTCCAATCTGAATTATAGACGTATTAACAGGATCAACCTATTTTTCGGTGGAGTACATTTATAAATAGATTGCCAAGAAGCAGTTCATCTTCATTCTCGGATCTATTTCTCCAACTATTTCATGCATCGATTGGCCTTTTATTAATAAGGGGAACTATTCTCTCAATTTAGCGTGTCGATCCACAAGGATTTGGAAGTGGGAGAAACCTATCCGTATTAACGAGGTACAAACTCTAACCCATTAAAGAGGCCGGATCCTCTACCACTTGAATAAAGGTGTTTACTACCTCGATCGGCCTTTATTGCTGGGCTTTATTCATATAACGGTTGGACTAATAGAAGAGTGAAAGAGCTGCTCTCTCCTCATTTGTTGGGTCCCTGATCCCGGCTGTCACTCCAAAGGTTCCCATGTCCATCGAGGTGGTGGGAGTTGTGACATTCGTATAAGCACCGAGCCGATACAGCTAGATCTGTTATCTGTTCTATATACGATTATTTTCAAACCACTTCGTTGTAGCCAACCGCTCCTTCTGAGGTACAAATCCGTGCGTTTGTTGTCTCTGTCTGTAGAGGAACAGTACGATCCTGGACTGGCCTCTTTCGCATGACCTGGAGAGGCATAGGTCCGTGCTACTAGAAGGCCTCTGAACTCCTCCCTCAAGACACTGGTTGCCATGGGGACGGGGTAGCCCCGACTTCCACAGGTCCTTGGTTCAACCTCCTAATGGGAATTTAGGTCCTTGCGCGAGCGTGTGTGAATTTGTGTTATCCCTGCGAGAAGGCATAGCATCAGGTTATCACTTAAGCATAGCGGCGGCGGTAAGGCCGAAAATGAATGAGAGCCCTGAGCAGAGCTCAGGTAAGATCGACCTTTGCTATGCTCAGGTAAGTTACCTGAGAAGGTAAGGGCTATGCCGCTATGCTTATCCTGAGCTATGCGCCTGAGCTGGCCTTCGCTATGCTCGCTCTTTGAGGGGAATAAAGAAATGTCTTCGCTATGCTCAAGACACCTGAGCCTCAGGTAAGCTTCGCTATGCGTAAGACCGGTCAAATCTATGCGACCTTAGCGCCCTCTCGATGGCGGCCCTCTCCTCTCGATGGCGGCCTTATCAGTCGAGCACCTAAAGGTGATGGCGGCCTTAACAGTCGAGCATGCTAACGCATCCTCTTCAATTTACTTATTTGGTGGGGGGCTTATGGTCGAGCCCCCTAAAGGGTCCTTATCAGTCGAGCACCTAAAGGTCCTTATGGTCGAGCACCTAAAGGTC
>Ga0115849_10004_pt1 | contig 31536 bp, 31 predicted proteins | sample InSIn3SAF170_FD_83863 | JGI IMG/M metagenome (GOLD analysis project Ga0115849, IMG submission 83863) | reverse complement strand
GAGCACCTAAAGGTTAGGGTTTACTTATTGGGTGGGGGGCTTATGGTCGAGCCTGCTTGCGCATCCTCTGATGGCGGCCCTTTTGGTCGAGCACCTAAAGGTCCTTATCAGTCGAGCACCTAAAGGTCCTTATGGTCGAGCACCTAAAGGTCCTTATCAGTCGAGCACCTAAAGGTGATGGCGGCCTTAACAGTCGAGCATGCTAACGCATCCTCTGATGGCGGCGATGGCGGCCTTAACAGTCGAGCGATAAATCCCTTATGGTCGAGCACCTAAAGGTCCTTATCAGTCGAGCACCTAAAGGTCCTTATGGTCGAGCACCTAAAGGTCCTTATGGTCGAGCACCTAAAGGTGATGGCGGCCTTATCAGTCGAGCCTGCTTACGCATCCTTATCAGTCGAGCCCCCTGTCGGGTCCTTTGGCTCCCGTTTCAAAAGGTCAGTCGAGCCGATGGCGGCCTTAACAGTCTTAAAGAGCGCTTGACCCGCCCGCACCTCCGGAGTCAGTCCTCCGGTCCTCTCCTTAAGTCAGGTAGGTTGACCCCTGGGAGCCAAGTGGGTGTACGGGCCCGGTTCCCCTTTGCCGGGGGGTAGGTCATCGAAAAGCAAACAAACAATCAGTCTTCATAGTGCCTCCGCCCGAGTTTCCGCCTTTCTAATCAAATACATCTTATCTGGCTGGGTGATCCGGAGGGGAGATCTGAACCAATGGCTTTATTTAGACCGCTCTCATCCCTGGGGGTTGCTTCAATGACCTGTACATTCAGATGTTTCGACCCTTCTCATCGCAAGCTCTCAGCTCTCGCTCCTGCATCACTCGTTGTTGGTATTCCAAATCTAATAGATGGCGGCCTTGGAGCTAGCGAGGTCAACGAGATTACTTTCACTTTGCCTAACCAAAAGACAGCTTTACAAGGCACTCGACCACTGGAACATTGGTATCACCCTCACCAGTTTAAGCTTTTGAAGCGAATGCCCCCCTACCCGGAGATGTTGTAAATCCGTGAAGAAGATATGCCCCAAGATCGGATGAAACAGCATCCCCAGCACCCATGTACCTTAGCCACTTGGTAGGTTGACTTCAAGCAGAAGCGAGAGCTAAGGAAGGGGGCATTTCACCCAGCCAGCTAAGAATGAAAGAGAGGTGGGGTGGGAAGGAGGTATGTTTAAGCTTTAGCCGTTGATCCCTCTATTTGCCAAGTACCTTAGCTATGGGAGCAAACCCCAACTGGAACAGGGAAAAAGACTCTTCATAGCCGGAGGGAAATAAAGAAAAAAACAAAATCTCGATACAGCTGGGTCGACTCCTCATTCCCACGTGGTCAGATCTTCAAATAGTATTACCAACTGTGGTTTCCCGGCACTTCCAATAGAAAGAGAGGTGTGATTGGAGCATTGAGAGGGACATATTAGAAGGAAGGAAAAAAGGAAGGAAGGCTCAAAGGAAGGGTCGATGTGAAGTGACGATTGAAAGGAATTGTATTGTTCCAGCATTTCTTGTCGACTTCAAGGCTCAAAGCGACTGCTCTACCCAACTGTGTGTTTGCTCGCTAGAGCCGACCAATAGATGGTGCATCTCAAGGAGAGGGTGTTACGAATGCTGATGTTGAGTCGTCCGTTAATACGTAATTAAGAAAACCAGAAGATTCCCTTCGAGGGAGAGCTCCGAAAGCATGGATAAACGGCAATGACGACTTGAAGACTTATCGGGCGGGCACTTGAGCCACCGTTCATTCAATCTGGGTTGGAAATCAATCTTCGGAAAGGAAAGGCGGGAGACTTCAGCAGCCAGTTGACTCAACGCAAAAGCCTGATCGCCGAGACTTTATTAGGGAATTGATACATTATGTAGGTCTTAACGGAAACTCAATTTATTACTTCAAGATGTTCCTCCCAGCCATAGGGCACTCTGTCAACCTATTCTTTCTTTACAGAGGTCACCCTCAAGTTGGGGCTATCAATCCACAAGGGGAGAATGAGCACTCCTGGATACTGATCCATAACCCGCGCTCTCTGCTAATTAATCACAACCCTTGCAACCCTCAGGTGCCGAAACCCCATCCACAGGAGTCCCAACCTGCTAACATTCATCCCCCATCATCCTGCTCAACACAAGGTGCCGTAAGGCCGCTTGACCGTAAGGGAAAGGATGCGGTAGCAGGCTCGACTGTTTTGGTTACTTATTTGAGAGGGGCAATAAGTAAACCCTAACCTTTAGGTACTCGACCATAAGGACCTTTAGGTGCTCGACCATAAGGGAGAGGATGCGGTAGCAGGCTCGACTGTTTTGGTTACTTATTTGAGAGGGGCAATAAGTAAACCCTAACCTTTAGGTACTCGACCATAAGCCCCCACCCAATAAGTAAACCCAAGAGGGCCGCCATCGAGAGGAGAGGAAAGATGCTATTCAAACCAATAAGGGGGGGGGTGTAATTATTCTTCCAATTGTTACGGTGAAGCTTGTAAATTGGGGGGTGTAATTATTAATTGTTACGGTGAAACTTGTAAATTGGGGGGGTGTAATTATTCTTCCAATTGTTACGGTGAACCTTGTAAATTGAAGGGTATAGCGATAAGCTTACAAGCGTTAACAGAATACCTCATGTGATTGATAAGTAAATGATTTTCACCCCAACTATGGAAGGCCAACCACGCCTACCATGGTGCCTAGCCCTCGGTGAATCCGTCCTCCCCGCCTTCATTTCATTTACTATTCCCTTGGTCATAGGAATTCTTGTGGAATCACTATGGGAGGGGCCTAACGGACCAAAGATGGTCGGTCAAGCCCATCGCTTCACCCCAGCACGAAAATCGGCGAGCCTATGAATACTGTCAGGTCAGGGCTAAGATTGGACTTCGAGCCGAGCTGTATCAGGACTATCCTGAGACTTCGGGGCAATGCCTCGAGAAACTGAATCCATGGCTGGAGACAGTTCATGCATGTCCCGAAGCGCGGGAGGTCATCCGATGACCGGACGCGTCCCATAGAGGGAAGAAATCGTCCCTTCAGTGATCGTCTGTTCGAGCTCTCTGCGTAGCCTGCGCCCGAGTTCAATCGATTCTATCGAGTTCAGGTTCTAGGTTTTAGGGGAATTTGGTGACTCGAATGGTTTTAGGCGGTAAGAGATTTCCCCAGTTCCATTCAAAGCTGAATATTAGGCGAAGTTTCACCAATCAGTCCACTCTTACTGTCCTCCCTCTGCTCTGGGTCCACTTCCTCTCCCTTATGGTCGAGCCGCCCCTGTTCAATGAATTTTCTTTCTTCATCCCTGTGTCTCTTCTGGTTCCTTGTGCCTGTACCCGGTCTCTAGGGCCTTGTCTGGGGCGTTTGCAAGTTCCGGAAGAGGGAGAACGGGATCCAGGGAGATAACCTAAGGGGGGGATATGATCCATGGGGAGGGGATAGCTCGAGTGTCATGGTGATGCTTGGCTGTTCCCTTCGATAGAAGATCGCCACTTCATTCCTTTTCATCATAGGGGTGATGTTCGTTTGACCAAGCTCTGGCCCTGGGATGGAGTGTAATGCGAGTGGGAGACGGGCCGCCTACTTCCCGTAATGTAGATTCATTGTATAATTCGAAGGTTGTTCCCGCACCCCACCAGGTGTGTCTAACGCACCCAACAATTTTCTCCAGAACGCACTCTACGCCGGAGTCGACGCGATGGCCCATTATCGCGTTCGCGGGACTATGTCTTTGCTCTCCCACCCATGAAGCATGGGCTTGTGGAATAGATCCAGCCCATTTAGGTGCCAGCCGTCCAGCTGGGCCAACAATTAGGATAGGTGCCATCCATCTTTTCTTTTGCACCTACGTATGGTTCGATGAACCGACCTTGTTTCGATGTAGAAGGAAGTGATTCTTCGATGCATCCGTTCCCTTCCAGAGAATGAGAGATATTATATATGTCATTATGGTTTTGGGTTTCACCCATATTTCTTTTTTTTCACACGGGGATTGGGGTGGGTGGGTAAATAGTTTCCCCACCCTTCCCTTCCAGAGAATGAGAGATATTATATATGTCATTATGGTCGATCCCCCATACCATGCTCTTCGAGTCTCGCTTCCCTTTCAGGTAGATAGAATGCTAGGGGTAGGCTTTCAAGAGAGAATGACGGGCTTTTTGGTCCCCGCAGGGAATTAACACGCCCAGGCTATATAGTAGGGGGCCAGGGAGGCCTCTTTCACACTTACGAAATGCCCGTGCCTACCATGAATCGATCAATCAGATTCGAGCCATATACCCTCTTTCCAGATGAATCACTCGGCTTGGCCTTCAATGAGTGGGAAAAGGGAGGACCGGAGGGCGATGGCGGCCCTCTTCGCGTTCCTCTCCTTATCAGTCGAGCCCCCTAAAGGGTCCTCTCTTTTGGGGCAGGGGGTGCTTATTTGGTGAGGGGCCCCAAAAGAGAGTTGTTCGTCTCCTCACACGTTACCTCACCCTATATTCTTTAGGGGCGGAGCCACTCACTATTCCGATGGTGAGGGGTCACTCACTATTCCGATGGTGAGGGGCTCGACCATAAGCCCCCCCCACCCAATAAGTAAATTGAAACTTTAGTTGCTCTTTGGTTACTTATTTGAGAGGGGGCACCCAATAAGTAAACCCTAACCCGGAGGGGCTTGCGCTTCCTAGTGCAAGGACCGGTAGGGGCTTGCTTGACGTTAGGAAAGCAAGGATTTCTTTCTTGGGAAGGATACTGGCATCGTACACAAGGAATCTACACTCTGAAGTGACTGGCGGGCTGACCCTACCTTCCACATACCCTCGCACCTACCCTCCTCGCACCCGCACCCGGGCCCGAATACGGCACCCGCACCCGCCTGGTAATAGCACGCGAAGCCCCAACCACCAGCTCTCCCCGGGCAGCAGCAAAAGTGACTGGATAGTTTTCTTCTCTGGGGCTTGTCGAGGAAGGCAAAGTTGCACCCGCATTGGTTGTTCCCCTAGCTGTCATTATATATGAATCTACACTATGAATAACTGGATAGATTTCTTCAACTGGATAGCCTTTTCGCAATGATCAATTCCACTACTCTACTTGTCACCGGCTCTCCTGCTCCCCTGCTCCCCTGGCTCCTATGGATAGGTTTCTTTGACTGGGTGGGCTTAGCGCACGTTGCCCACGTTACCCTAGTCGCGTTTTCCCCTATCTTTTGACCTATCTATATGGGTGGGTAAGTCTGGGTGTGGTTAAGTCAAAGTGAACCGCGTTACCCAAGCCTTTGAATCAAGTGAACCTAGCTTTTTCGCCTGCTGGATAGCCTTAATGGTTGTTCCCCTAGCTGTCATTATCATAGAAGTGATTGGATATATTCTCTTTCTTGGAGAAAAGGGATACCGGGCCCGAGGAAGGCGTAGCTTGCCTGGATAGATTGATTGGTTTGATTCGCTTCCCAACCACTAGACCCTAGACCTTGACCCTCGACCCTCGAACTCCGTACCTGCCTCACTCCCGAGTAGCTATCTTTCTCTGTACCACCTAAGCTTCTAACTGTCCTGCTTCACTGCGTGCCTTCCTTCCTCTAGCTCTATGCCCTGCCTCACCCTACTACTTAGTTTATGGATGGAGGGACTGTTGCCTGCCCTTACCAACCCATTGAGTCAGCCCGGAATGCCTAGTGGGTAGACACTATCGCTATTCACCAACCTTTCACTTGACCGGCTCTATTACCTGCTGAACTTAGAGCATTGTTGGTTGCACGGGCGTTCAACAACAAACAAACCACTTGCTGAATGAATCTTAGGAGGTACGACTATAGAATACCCGGGCAGGATGGGATGGGATGGGATGGAAGAATGGACGGAGGTTAACACTTAGAACTTTGAATATTGACCCGCTATGCCCCTGATGCTTACTTACCTTATACTCTTACCATTTCAAGGGACCTCGTTCACCTATAGATACTGCCTGCTCTTACTTACTGCATTGGATCGAATGGTGGGATGGAGGGATGGAAGGGAAGGTCCGGAGGGTCTTGCGCTTCCGAGTGCAAGGACTTCAACATAGAGCATTTTGGACGGGCCTTCAGACAGCTAGGAGATGCTTTCATTTTAGTACCTGTGACATAAATGCTTCTTCTTTCAAAAACCTATAGTATATATACTCTGCCTGCCTCACTTATTTGTTTGGATGAAAGGAATATATGAAATGCCGCTCCGCAAATCGAGTTGACTATAGCAAAATTTGAGTTATCAACCTTATGCCGCCTCCGAACCCTGATCAACACGGGTGTTATATAGCAAAAACCGCATCTGAGAAGGTTCATCGCTACGCCCTTTGACTTTCAAATTATGACACCCAGGCTCAAGCCGGAAGGAATTAGGAAATGAATCGAGTTGGATAAATCAAAATGTGAGTTCGGGAACCCAGATGAAATCAGATGCCTACGAACCCGTCAAACCACGTAATGCCTTTGTCCAAAGCGTGTTTGAATACGTTTTTAGGATTGACCGGACCGGACCAACCTGGTACCTATTGAAGATGGGAATCTTGTATTGTTCCTCAACTGTTGATCTTGGGCCTTTATATATGTCATTTCAGGCAGGCTTTATATTGACTTTTCAATGCTTACTTTATACAGGAAATGGAGTAGCATAGGAACCACCAGTCAAGTCACAGTCCTTGGATCCTTGGAACTGTCGGATTGATTCTATATAGCTAGAACTTATGAAAGAAACACGGCTGGATGGTCAATAGTCAATAGGGTTTTTTCCCTTTCTCACAATTCTCATGCTGCTGGAGGATGACATGGCACGACACGGATTCTCATTTTCACTCCTTTGCGCAGTTGGACAGCTCTGTTTTGGTATGGGATCGTGGAAACTGCTTGGATTGATTCTAGAACCTTTAGCAGCAGATATCGTGCAACTACCGGATGGATTGATTCACTAAAGCCAGAACTTAAGAGAAATCTTATGGAGGTGGGTGGGCACGAAGAACATTGCTATGAACCTTCTCAGCTTCGCACTTTGACTTCACGTGTGACCGTGCTACCAACCTTTTGCTTTCCTTGAACTACCTAACCTTACTTCACTTAGTTGATAAATAGATGGAGTGCTGCCCACCCATGACTTGATCTTAGAAGCACCGGATGGATGGGTCAATTAGCCGAAAGAGAGTTTCCCATTAGCCGCTGATATCGTTGAACTGCCACCAGATAGCTTCTTGATTATGGTCCATCAGAGAAGAGAGGTTGGACGGGCTTCAGACATTGATAGGATATGATGGATGCCCAGACCAACACTGCCAGGATATGCTTTGATCAGACAGATCACACTTACTTAATAAGCGCTTAGGAGGGAGGTACAACTATGAACCCTTTTAGCATGAATGGCATGAAACCTTCTTACCCTTATACCTTACTTCTGTCACTTATTACCTGCTGCCCACCCATAGACTTAGACCTGTTAACCCTATACCCATCGGATGAATGAATCTTAGGAGAAAGGAGGTCAGGTACAGCTATAGACCCGAGCAGATTGATTGAATGGCATTGCAGGCATGATACAACCTTCTTACCCTTACCTCCCCCTTACTTCTGTGTTTCATAACTATATGCACTAGACCAATTGGATGAATGAGGCGCTTAAGAGATATCGAGCGCTAGGAACCCTTCTAGTCTCTGGGCAGAATGGCACGGCACGCACGGATTCTATCATTTACCCATACCCTTTGCGCAGTTGGAAAGCTCTGTTGTTTGTGTGATGTGGCATCGTCTGCCCTATTGATTCATTCATTACTGACAGAACCTTTAGCAGATATACTGGGAACTGCCGCATTGATTCATTACAGCCAGAAAGAACTTCAGAAAAATGAAGGGATGGATGGACGGGCGGGCTTCGGATACAGCAATTCAACTTGATAACCAACACTTGCTGCTAAGACATATTCTTACTTATACCATTAGATACTTCTCTTGTCGGGCCCCGGCCAGTTCTTAATTAAGACCCAACATTCATTGCCAGGATATTGATTGATTGATCCCAGTCAGCTAGGTCACTAGGATATTGACTATTTCTCCTACCCTTGTCTTCTGGGTACCACGTATGAAGAACTTATGGTACCCATGTTCCCGCCGAGGAGCCAATACGATACTCGGAATCCATGAGAACCCTATTGCTAGGAATATGTAATATATAAGAAACTAGAATGTCCATTTCAGAGGTTTCTATCTCATCAGGTTGGTTCAAAATAAGTCAACGCTGCAGCTTCTCTAGCAGCAGTGGATTCTGTTGATCCAGTGGATACATCCGATAGGCCACCCTTTCAATAGCAAATTGACCATCCCATAGAACTGTCTCTCCCTGCTATGTCATTGGTCCGTGTGCCCCGTTCGTTGTACAACCCCCCTACACATCATCTTCCTTCGTCCGGTGGACCACCACATACAGAAACATCTAGCCAGCAGCCAGCCCGCCACCATGTGGGTAAATGTATGATTTGGTAGGACTAAAATGAAAGGATCGCAGAGATTTCCTTCCTAGAATGCAGTGGGTTCTAAGTGATTCCGAGTATCGGCAAGGCTCCTCGGTGAGAACAATAGGTCATAGTGGTACCCAGAAGGTGATATGTGGTACTCATAAGAAGTCATAAGGTAAGGTAAGGTAAGGTAATAGGAGAAAGGGTTAATAGCAATGCTGTGCCAACCCACCCAAGCAAGCCTGTCCAATCTCTAAGTTCTGGTTTGTGAGCCGGTCTAGAAAGGATAGTGAACACAATTGTTGGTAGCATGGGACAAACATGAATTCAGTAGGCCAGCATAATGAAAATGGGTGCATCCTATATAATCCTATTGATAAAGGCCCGATATGACATAGGTAGTATGGAGAAAGAACATATATAAAGGCCAGGCGCGGAGCGGTGAGGTGCGGAGCAATAAGATCCCCATATCAAATTCCGGTTTGGTCTGTGTAATAGATTCTTCGTGAGTGCTGCATCCGAAACAAAACATAAGTCTTCATGTGGGTTATGCCCAAGCCCGTAAGTTCTCAATGTGGAGTCTGGCTGTCTATCTCCTAACTGTATTCAATCCAAGTTGGCTGTTAACACGATTGGCTGTTGGTCGCTTCGTTGTAGGTCGAAGAGAAAGTCAAAGTGTAGGCTGAAAAAGAAAGGTAAATATGCTCTAAGTGCCCAAGCCCTTGCAATCTAAAGATTCCGGCTATATGAAAAAAGGGTAGTAGTTCCCACCCACGCCACGACTGAGCTGTCCAAAAGAAAGTCATCCTGTAGGTAGGCAGAGAAATCCCTCTCCTTAGCAGTCGAGTGTACTAACGCACCCTCACCCATCGGAATGAGTGAGTGACTCCGTCGATGGCGGCCTTAACAGTCGAGCCCCTGCCGGTCCTCACCATCGGAATGGTGAGCCCCTACCGGGCCCCGGGGATTGGGGTGGGTGGGTAAATAGTGGTCGAGCCCCCTAAAGGGTGATGGCGGCCTCTCGATGGCGGCCTTATCAGTCGAGCACCTAAAGGTCCTTTTGGTCGAGCACCTAAAGGTTAGGGTTTACTTATTGGGTGGGGGGCTTATGGTCGAGCCTGCTTGCGCATCCTTAACAGTCGAGCCTGCTTGCGCATTCAATTTACTTATTGGGTCTCAAATAAGTAACTAAAAGGCGGTGGTCGAGCACCTAAAGGTCCTTATCAGTCGAGCCTGCTTACGCATCCTTGGCGGAGGTTTTAGCAGAATACACTATTCGTTTTGCCACTATTTACCCACCCACCCCAATCCCCGGCGGAGGTTTTGAAGCGTAATGACATATATAAAGAATGAACCACGGGAATATAGAATTCATGAATGCATAATGACATATAGAATTCATTACGGAATTACCTATCTAATTCTTTGATCAATTCTTCGAGAGAACGTAATGACATATATAACGAGCATCATTCAATCTCTCAAGAATGACTAATGAATCACATCGAATCTGGTATGACACATATATCGATGCAGTCATTCATTATATACGTAATTACGCTTTAGCAGATCATGCATATATGGGCATATGTCATTATGCATTCATTCTTTCGACTACGTTCCCTACGAGATTTGTCATTTTCACCCAATTAGGAGGGGGCGGAGGTTTTGATGCGTAATGACATATATAATTCATTCATGCAGAATGACATAGAGAATATATGCTTTGGCGGAGGTTTTCACATCTTTCCCTTCAATTTACTTATTGGGTGGGGGGGCTTTTGGTCGAGCACCTAAAGGTCCTATTATAGCCACTATTTACCCACCCACCCCAATCCCCGGAGGTTTTCACATATTTCGATGGCGGCCTTAACAGTCGAGCGATGGCGGCCTGTTGTCGAGAGTTCGTCCCTCACCCTCACCCTCACCCTCACCCTGCCGGGCCTTGCCCTCGGAAGCGCAAGACCTCACGGACCTTCGGCAAGCATAAAGTTGTATCGATTAGCAGGCAGTGTGCCTCAGAGTGTCGGCCCTGTACCGTACCGGGTTTGAACATATCCGTCGTTAACTGCACATAGCCATTACTAACTGCACATAGTTGCTTCCCGGGGTATGGGATAAATAACCTCTCTCGGACATGTTGTGAAGGGGTACTTCTCCTCACTCGGGTAAGGTGTATTGAAAGGGGATTTCTCCTCTCTCTGTTCTGTCGGTGCGGACTTTTCTTCTTTCTCTCGGGTATGGGGTGAAGGGTTCTTTCTCTTCTGCCATCTGTTGGTAAGGACTTCTTTGCGGTAATAACTTATCTGCGGTAAGGGGACTTCCCTCTGGTCTGGTGGGAACTATGGGGCCGATGATAAAGCAAGCAACTGTGGGCAAGTTTTGCATCTCCAGGTAGAGCAAGATCGCGAAAGTAAGAAGAACTTCGGCAAGCAGTTCGATCGATCAGCGGGTAGGTACTCAAAGTGTCAATCATTACCGTGTTGGCTCGTCAATGTGGCTCATGTGAAGGTGAACTCAATCTCTCATCTATTGTGTGATGGCTAAACTGGGTATGCGTATTTTGGGATGTAAGCTAGCAGCCAACCAGCAATAAATAACCGATGTAGTTTGGGGAATGGGTGCTAAGTATCACCTCCCTCTGGGCTCCATCCGGCCAGCAGCATAAGCCATCAGATGCTTTTCTCTATTCGTGCCGACGGTTAACTTAATCTCTTTCGTCTGACGGTAAAATGTTTCAATCGATATGCTCGTAAGTAAACAATGCTAGAGCGCTGTCTTCAATCCGACATTCTATATACGTGACTTGCCTTGTATCCTTCCTCATTCATTATTTCATTATGGGTTGAGCTGTGTTCCTTCGATCCCTTTCCCTTATCCCCTATCCTACGTCAATCTCCTTATGGTTTCTGTTCCTCGTCCCCCCCTTTGCTAATGGGTTACTCTCCCTTTCCGTTATTTATTCCATTTCCTTCCTCTTTCTTCTCGCTCCCTCTATCTCTTATCCATCATCTCTATTCCCATCCCCGTTCACTCTATCTACATCCCCGCTCTATTCCCCTCTCTATCTATCCTATCTACCTCTCTCTGCTGCTTCCTATAGTCTGGCGTCCATCCCTTGTCCGCTCTATATCTGCCTCCTCTCTCCCTGGTCTCTTGTTTGCTTCCCTCCTTCTTCCTGAATATCGTGCCCACCTTATTCCTTTCCCTTCCGTCCAATTGCTTCTTGGGTTCTGTCCACTCGCTTTCTGGGCCCGGTCCTGCCTTCTCCTGTCTGCATTCCCTTGTTCCTGTCATACTTTTTTCCGTCCCTGGGTCTTTTTTCGGTGTCTGCTTGTGCTATTATCGCTGCTTGCATAGGGGTCCGTGCCTTGTGGTGGGGAACTTCAAATGGGTGTAGGAAGGAGTTAGGGGAATAGGTGCTACCGCCTCCTAACGCTGGGCACTAAATCACCTCCCTTAATGTAACTACCCGCCCGACTAGCGTGAATGCCACTACCGGACCAGCATGAATGAAACTACCTTCCCTCCCTCTCTCTTGTCTGTTGGGAACGTGGGAACATAATCAATCTGTTCATTGACTCGATGGGTGAACTAACTCCTTCTCTTGGGTACCTCCTGTGATGTGTGGTCCTTATCCTATCGGCCAGTGATGCTTACCTCTCTCTTGTCTGGATGTATACGTGCTGCTATGTTCCGTGGATATGTATGGCGTGACTGATATGAAAGGCTATCGAACCCTATGGCAATGCCTTTCTGGCAATTATTGGCAATGATGGGCTATCTCCTACTACGATTTATCGGACACTACTACTGGGCTATGACCGGCTGTAAATGATTGGCTAAGTGAGATGCTCTATGTGATGGCTGCTATGTGAGGTGGCTATGTCTGTCCGCTATGTGAGGTGCTTCTGTCAGCTATGTGAGTCTTCTATGTCTGAATGTCGTATTAACCTCTTGTGAATTCACGTATGTAACGCATCTTCATTCCTTACATTGAACCGTACCGTGCAGTGAGTAACATGGATTGTTCCGAACCGTTCAGTCCAGCCCAGGTAGGAACCATTGCAATGTTCCGTAGCGCTAAGTGTGGATAGGCCTTCTCTCTCTCTTCAGTATATGTGGGCTGTAGTCTGTCCGTTGGAACCCCACTCGAATACCTGGTCAGTTGAACCCATCTCGAAAACCTAGTCTGTTGGCCCGCCCATCTCAAAGAATGTAGTCCGTTGCCATATCGAAAGATGTGAAAAATCAATCAAGATCTATCCAAGCCTAAATCACCTCCCTGACTGTTTGGGTAGCGGGCGATCTCCAGCAGGCCAGGTGGTGTATCAAGAAGATTCCAACCAATAAAGGCAGGCACCCAGAGATATAGCTCAAAAGGCACCCTTGTTGGTCCGCGAATTCCTAATACTTCTCAAATACGGGTTTGACTTAGGCAAACGATGGCGGCCCGTTGGTCGAGCGGCTCCTATCCTCGCCCCTCGCCCTTAGGTTGATTGGCGATCTAGATCTCCTAGTTAGTGATGGCTTGTCAACTCTCTTTCCAGTGCTTGTCAACTCTATTCACTCTATTTCGGCCCACAGATAAGAACTCTCTTTCCCATCAAGTGATGGCTTGTCAACTCTCTATATAAGAACTCTCTTGGCAGGTGGATATATATATATATATATTAGTAGGAGGGCACACTTTAGTAGGAGGGCAGGCTAAGGCCCGGTAGGGACTCACTATTCATATGGTGAGGAAATAAATAGTCAATAACTACCCCATAAGTAGCCCAAAGGCCCGAAGGGGATCTCATGGTGGAAAGGAACGAAACCCCGAAGACTGAACGTACGTATGCTAGGGAAGGATAACAATTCGTACGTACGGAGCGTGGCGGGTTTGTACAGATAAGATAAGAGTAGAGCTCATATGGACCTTGCCAGCCAGCATTGCCCGAGAACCAACCTCGCTAGCAAGCAAAGCGATAAGTAAACGTTAGCTATCGGAAACTGAGCTATTGGGGTATTAGCTATTGGGGGGTGAGGCAATGAGCTATTGGGGAGTGGGGAGCTATTGGGGGTGGTCAGTGCTTCTTTAATGTGAATGAATCTCTAGGCAGAAAGAAGTAGAACAACTAGTGAAGCTAGTTCAGGCATATAGTGTAGTTAAGATTGGTACTCCGCTGGGCACTTCAAGAAGGGATCTCATGGTAGCAAGTCATAAGGCCAGGTTTTGTACTCAGCTGGGCACTTATTAGGGAGACCCTAACCGCCAGCAAACTCATAAGCAAGCCTATTTCTGGATAAAGAGACTTACCGGGATGGCCCATTTAACCCTTTCACTAATAGAATGGAAGTACGGCTTCGCCGCGTAGTTAAGGCCTTAGGTAACCCTATACGAGCGATTCTGTCCTTTACCGGGGAATAATAGAAGATAAGAGAAGACTTAACAGCAGTGGTGAACCGGAGACCAACTAGCAATGCCTTCCTGTATGTAAGTGATTTACTTAGTTGACTTAGTGGAACTTTGAAAGTGATACTTAAGGATCGATCGGGGGAGGTAGGGTTCAAATTAGTAGTTTGGCAGCCGCACCCTTACGCATCTATCGGTGGATTAGTTCGATAGGGATTAGTTCAATAGGTTGAAAACGAGGTATACTTATTTCAACTCCTTAATCAATCTGGGAAGAAATATAAGTTAAGGCAGGTGAGTGAGGGGAAAGGGGTAGGTGAGTTACTTAAAGTAGGTGTATTGGGTACCTAGAATCTGGGGATGTCATTACGTTAGGTAGGCAGTATGGGGAGCAATACCCACTAGGGAAGTGAGTGATTAGGTAAGTGAGTCCAATCGATATAGGAGGTGGAGGGAGGAGGATGAGTCACTATACCAGAGCCAGTCTTCCGCTAGGGGAGGTGATGCTGGCTTTCGAACTGGACTGCATTTGCCTCTGACTATGATGCTAACTATCGAAATGGAAGGGATGCGCGCTCAGATGCCCAATTCATAGTGGTAAAGGATCAACTTGGTCAACCGTCCCTGCTACTGATGGCTCCCACTTGTTTACGTTCTCCAGCGCTTCTTCGATCATACAGCCAAGCGCCGAAGGTCCGCGTAGGTATTTCGACAGCCAAGGAAGGAATCTATCAGTCGACAGAAGGTCCCGGAGGGGCTTGCGCTTCCTAGTGCAAGGAATCTACCAGTCGACAGCCAAAGCCATGCCTTCCCATCCATGCCGATTCATCCATGCCATCAAAGCAATCGATCCATGTTAGTAAGCCATGAGCTCCAGCGATGAACTGGGTACCACTCTCTCAGTCTTATCAGTCGCCTACCGTGGGAGATCGATGAGTTGAATTCTGGCTGGGTGGGTGCAATGCTAATCGGAAAGAAAGCAAGCGAATTAGACCACCTTATTCTAGCTTATTCTAGCTTATTGTATCGGGCTAATGGCATGAACTAATTCATTTACTGATTAACTGAACCATGATGAGTCCCTCCCTCCCTACCGGTCGGAGTGAAGCATACCCACAAGCATTCGAAGGAACCAAGCTGTGGGAACCATGACTCGCTCACCCCGTCTACTGCTTCCAACGTTCACTACCTCGTATCGCACCTACCGCCAATCATCGCTAGCTATCGAACCGTCCACTACTTTCTATCGCACCGTCCCACATACGTACTTCCGCATGCCATGTCAAACATCAATTGGTATCACCCAACATCAATGGTACTTCCACTGTGACTTGAACTACCCTTACTAGCGCATACTTACAATCGTAGCAGAGCTACTTTTTATACCTTGCCCGATGCGGACAAGCGGCTACACTCCTGAATTACTTACTTGGTGTAGGGGCGAAGGTAATTTATTGCTCACCCATAAAGAAAAAAAGCGTAATGACTCAATGTTCCCTACGATCTTTTTTTCACCTTGGCGGAGGAACCTGTTCAGTTAGGCAAGTTGGATATTGTAACTTGAGAAGTGGATGGTCGAAAGGTCAAGGAGGAATAGATCAGAGATCGGGAGGGATGATAGATCATATCAGGAGGGAGAGGGAGGGAGGAGAAGGCAGTAATTGCGTAAATAATAGCATTCAATTCCGCCGAGGGTGAGGGACGTGCGAGGATAGGGTGTTAACGCTAACCATTCATATGGTTAGGAGCAACTCTCTTTTGGGGGAGGGGCCCCAAAAGCCGCCATCATGCTACAGCATGACTCGACCACCGCCATCAACTTGAAGAACTAAAAGGCCGCCATCGCCTTATCAATCAAGAGCACTTCGCAGAGCGGACCGGCTGCTTCGTTCTATGTATGAGGGTATTCCTGTCCCATTTTCCAATTGGTGCGGCTGATCCATCTCTCTGTCCAGTTCGTCCATTTCCGCGTTGCTCATCGTTCTCGTGTTGTCCTTCCTGTCGTTCATCCTAGATACTTATTCGTCCAGCAGCTTAGAGATTGTCTTGCTCATTTCCTAGATTTCCCTATCATTGTTGGTCTCTGCCAGCGGAAAGGAGTAGCTCGCCCCTAAGCTAAACCCTATGGGGCAGGTCTGACCTAGTCCGGGTTGGCTTTATTATATATCGGCCGAAATCACCTAAATAAGAGACGAACCTTCGATCCACTATCGATCGGGACGGCTCCCGGGCAAACCGAAATCTTACTTACTTCCCAACATACCGAAGCCCTGAAGGACTGGGAACGATCAAATTTCGATCAATTAGATCATAAGGGTTCAGAGCCAAACACAAATCATTGTCAGTTATAAAGACCGAGCTCAAACCTCGGAGGTGGCGGGCCGGAGGAAGATGAGGGTCATTAGGGCGCTCATCTCGCTATTCAATATTATTTGTTCGAGACTAGAGGCGCAGACGGGAGATATAGGGATCTAATCCAATCTGTTTGTCACCCCGCTAACCTAGTTCTCGCATACGAGAGTATCAGGGGCAATCCGGGCAAAAGGAAAGATTAAGGGCTACAGAAAAAGGGTGGAACATGGTCGTTCCCTAGATCTGGTACCGGCCATAAAGCAAGGGGGGGGTACAAATAAGGGTATTTATACTGCACCGCCTAAGGAAAGATTCTTTACCACGCCTACAAGCACTTACTTATTTGGTGGCCCCTTAACTAAATAAGTACTGCGGTCTTACCTCTCTTTCTTACTGATGTATCCGGGCCCGAGGAACGCGTAGATAGACGTGCCAATTATGCATATTCTTATTCGACCGAAGATAGAAGCAAGGTAAGGTCACGTTGCTTAGCTCCGTCTTCCCGTAGTGGGTGAAAGGATGAAGCCAACCTAGTCCGTAGGTCATGTATCGGTATTCCCCAATCATACCAGTCAGAAACTACCCGCATATAGCCCGTAGGTTATGTCCCCGTCTTCTCTTACAGAATAGATTCCTTATACTGTCGTAAGGGTTAAAGGCGAGGTACCACCTTATGACCTACTCCAAGGCCAGGGTGAAAGGAGCAATCTTTAGGAAGACCCATAAAAGAACGATTTCTTTATTAACCTGTCTCCCCTAAGGCTGGTATAACCAACCCTGCCCGAGAAGAGTTGTGGTCTGATCGCCCGCCTTACGAGTTCGGGTCGCCTTTCAATATTAGTTCTGGTCGCGGGCATGTATACTTTAGATTGGGTCGACTACCTTAGATAGGGTAAACTACCAGGGCGAAAGGTAAGGCTCTCTAGTAAGACTCTTTCTGCCTGAGCTCTTTGGCCGAGGATCCTGTATATTAGCTTTCCTTATGACTAGTCATTTCCTTACCGCCTGACGGAGAACAACTAGGCGAAAGGGCTCTCTAGTAATTCCCTTACCGCCTGAGCTCTTTGGCCAAGGAACAAGGGGGATCTTAGATATAGAAATATCTATGAACAGATAACAACTAGGCGATAACAAGGGCTCTCTATGAAGGGGGATCATATAAGAGAATAGTCTTTTCTCTTTGCTGGCCTTAATTCCAAGGGGAACATGAAAGACTATAAAATCTGGTCGTTCCCTAGCCTAGATCTGGTCTCCCGCCTATGGAAATGCACGAGGAAGAGTCCGTAGCTTAGAGTCAGCAGCTAAGTTACGTTCTTACAAGAGCCGTCATTAACACGTACGGGCATTTCACATGAACACCCCAAGAGCCTACATTTCACATGAGCGGAACAAGAAAGGGGGGATCGATATTGTCTTACTTTCCTGCTCTTAATGCCATAAATGTGAACGAGATGGGTATCATATTTGTGCTGTCCCAGAGCGGTAATTCGCCCTTATTCTTTCTTTAGTCCGCAGTAGGCAGGGCAGTCAGAGGCTTAACTGCACTTTATTGGGGCACGAAAATGCGCTTAGGTGCCACTTTCAACGCTTCGAAGGTTGGACCGGGGGCATCTGAACTCGATTTCTTTCTTCGAGCCGAGTCATCTCCTATAATTGGATCCGTATCGGCATCTCAATCTGGAACTATAGGATCTGAACCTGCCCCCTGGAATATTGTGATTATACCTGTATAGAGATTCGTTTCATTCTGTGCATGCTCCTACCTTTACCATTGCACCTGCCTCTGCTCCCATTGCCTCTGGTTCTATAAAAAGAAGATCAACGCCCGGCTCGTGGTAATTTCCAATGTTTCCATCCGTTCGAGATGTAGTTATAGCGGTAGCTTTTATTACCCAAAAAGTAGGCAGTTCCATTATAGCCCAAAAAGGAGCGGTGTTGAATATTACCCAACCAGTAGGGAAGCGGTAGGGTCAAACCCCATTAGCTAAAGCTCATAACAGCATCTCCTTCCCTTCCTTGGTTCATAGTCGCAGTTATTCAGCCTTTCATTTGGTCGAAGTTTCATTGGGAGCTAGTGAGACCTCATTGGGCTCTTCTTTGCTCTTTCTTTCACACTTCAGCACCATTAGCTTTCGCTCTTTCTTTCCACCACCATTCCCGTTCCGGTTAGGTGGAAGAGTAACCTTCCGTCCCGTTGAGTGTTCATTAGCAGCCATGAGCTCCAGCGATTAACAACATTTGAACCATTAGCTTTCGCTCTATCAAGGTTCCCTTCCCATTGAACCATTGGTCTGGTAGTAGATGGGGATGGAAATAGTTGATTGGTGGAAATATTATATTGTTCATATTGGTATTAGTGGATTGGGCTGTTATTAGATTGGGAAGGTCTTAGTTGATGGTCCTACCTCTTCGCAAGCAAGGAGCAAGCCCGCTGTCAAGTTCATTATGTAAGGTCTCAATCGAGATCTCCTCAGTAAGGCATAAAGAGATCGAGCATGGATTCGATTCCCGGGAGTTTGTTGAACTGCGGACTCCAGGTTCACAGAGCGTTGTTGCTAGCTGTGTTCTTGAGGTAAACGTTGTGTCTTGTTCGGTGTTTAGCTGGGTGAAGTGTGGTTATGGGTTCACTTGGTGTTGTCTTGTCTATCCACACGTCTAGCAAGCACCAGCCCTTTGTCGTTGGTTGTTCGAAGTAAGGCAAGCGAGTAAGCGAGCTCGCAAGTAAGCAAGTAAGCAAGCGAGTAAGCGAGGGAGCACCAGTTGGAGTTTGTTTGGGGAATGGCTCAACCTCCCTGATCTGAAAGGCTCTATGTGTTATGTCTATGGACCTAAACAGGTGAATCGTATATAATGCGCAGTAGTAACTCGCTCTTGTTAGAAGGTATCACCACCAACATAGCCGTTGTTCACAGCACATATTCCCTATTCCGGGGGTATGGTACATCTTTTTCATGTATGTGTGAAGGGGGATTGAATCCGGAAGGCAAGGACTAAGCACGCTGCTGAAGGGTCTCAATGCTTGGTGAGATACCAGCGGTTATCTGAGAGAAACGCTAAGTCAGAAAGGGTATGTTTTATAGCGAATCAAATCCATTTTCCTGTGCCGATGATATATTCTTCTTCCTCTTTCGTCAACATGTCCTGGGGGAATGAATTCACGTCACCCACTAGTTGAATCGTAAATAACCAAGCTGTTGTAACCCTCGCTCTCTTGGTGCACCTGACACTACTACGTTGGAGTTGTCCGTCCGTAGTTGCTGTATTCGCCGTAGCTGTTGCCGTATTCGTATCCGCAGCCGTAGAATCTGTCGGTGTAGCTGCCGTGTGCCATATCCGTTTGCCGTAGCCTGGTCCCACCCCAACGATGTTCTAAAATAGAATAAAGAACTCGTCATCCATCAGTGACTTAATCCTCTACGTGCATGTGAATTGGGCTCTACTAGGAATCAATAGTGCTATGAGAGAAGACGACCGCTATTGGCGATGTCGAACCTAATCAGTAAATTGTTGGAACCTTATCTTATTAGAGCCATTCATTGTCAACCCCGGCCGGTTTTACTAGTCCTAAGGGTTCAAAAGTATATGCAGAGCGATAAACGGTGAAGAAAGAGCAGCAGGTGAGCATGAAGATTGAAGTCGTTCTGCGTGCACTCTTTAGTCTTGTATTATGCGATTATGCAAATGAATATCTATGTGTCACTCTATGTGAGCTCAATGTGTGGCTTAGTATCCTGTGCCCCTGTGAGTAGGCCTGGATGAAGTTTCTCCCTGTGAGTAGCTGTAATAATTCCTTCCTGTTCCGTATTGATTGGTAAGGCTGCCAACGCTCAAGCTGTCATTTGTCCAACGCCTCTTTGGGATTCATCCACTGTCTGTAGCGTATGATCTTCAGATTGTGAATCAACGTATGTAACGCTTCGTCATTCCTTCCAGTGAGGTAGAAACTATTGTTCTTCCTTAGCGGTAAGTTTCGTAGGGGTATGTGGGAACTTCTATCTCGGGTATGGGAGTGAGGTTGCACGGGGTCTGTTGCCACGGGTATCGTGTGATGGGTTCCTTTTATGGTTGCCAGGTCTAGCCGCGAATGAAAGTGCCCACAAGGTTGAGGCCTAAGGCATCCCCTCTGTATCCTGACAGGTCCAACAAGCTTTAATGCTTACAGAACCCTTACCTATTTAGTTGGTTCAGGGATCTTCTTTACGAACCTTCTCATTGATAATGTTCTTTCGGATTCCAGGCCCAAGGCGGATTGAATGCATGTAAGGTTATTCCTTTCATATTAATAATAAGGTTTCTGAAGACTAGTCCCTTCGCAAAAGAGACTTTCGGAAGACCAATGGCCAAGCTAAAGTCTCAGGGAATGACACACGCTATCTCTTTCTTCCAGTCATTCATTATATATGTAATTACGCTTTTTTCTTTTTCTTTCGAAGCGCTTCAGTCTCTTTTCTTCCTTCTATGGGCAGAAGCTATTACTTCTAGGGGACCTCTCTATGGTTCAGTGGGCATTTATATACCAAAAGCTAATCAGGTACTTATTTCATTTTTCATTTTCTTTCCTACGATGCGGTAAATCAATGCTTTATTCCCGATCTATAGCAGTAAATGGAGGGCTCTTTCCTTATGTCCTGGAGTTGTATTTCCTTCCCCTGATGAAAGATTTCCCTTATTTCATTTCATTTTATTGAATAATGTTTGTGTATTATAGAATAATAAGTGGGGTCGAAACCAAGGAGGATGCTGAGGTGTGGGAAGGTAGAAAGCATGCTCAGGTAGGCTCCTTCCTCGTTCGGGACGGGTAGTTCACTCTTTCGGTCCGGGTGGGCAAGTAGTTTATGGAGGTGCCTAGAGAAGGTAGTTTATGGAGGAAGCTTTCATTTCCACCCTTCTTCTTACTCTACTGCCCCCTAAAGGCTATTTGTAGTTAGTTGGCATAATTACGTATATAAAACACTATGTAGTAGATTGCTTCAATCTCTCTAAGATACCCCGCCTTCCTTTCACCATTCTCAGTCTTCTCTGCTGAAGATAAGGAAGCGTAGATGTTGCCACGCTGCAGATACGGTCAGTCTCTGCCCAAGCAAGTGACCGGCATGAATTGGATAAATCGGAAGAAAGAGATCGATGCGACCGAACGGGATCAGATAGAGTTCGAAAGATTGAGGGAAGAAAATAGGGTGCTTGCCGAAAGGATAGAGTTTTCATACTTGCCTGAGTTTGAATGCTTGCTTGCTGGGTTCTCGGGCTAGCGAGAATTGGTGGGTTGGGTTATCGCTTCGCTTGCTGGGTTCTCGGGCTTAGGAATTGTTCTCGGGCTACATCGGGAAGTGGGCCATCCCGTATAGATACCTTCATTGCGAAAGGTCATTGGTGGAGCTACTTCCTTGGCTCTTCCTTGGTATTGCACTTCCTTATATTCGGCCTGCCTTCCTACTAATATCTTCGGCCTTTCTATCTTAGGCCTGCAAGGACCCGACAGGGGGCTCGACTGATAAGGACCCTTTAGGGGGCTCGACTGATAAGGATGCGCAAGCAGGCTCGACTGATAAGGCCGCCATCACCTTTAGGTGCTCGACCATAAGGACCTTTAGGTGCTCGACTGTTAAGGACCTTTAGGTGCTCGACCATAAGCCCCCCACCAAATAAGTAAATTGAAGAGGATGCGTTAGCATGCTCGACTGTTAAGGCCGCCATCACCTTTAGGTGCTCGACTGATAAGGACCTTTAGGTGCTCGACCAAAAGGGCCGCCATCAGAGGATGCGCAAGCAGGCTCGACCATAAGCCCCCCACCCAATAAGTAAACCCTAACCTTTAGGTGCTCGACCACCGCCTTTTAGTTACTTATTTGCCCCTCAAATAAGTCAAAAAAAAAAGAAGTAAATTGAATGCGTTAGCATGCTCGACTGTTAAGGCCGCCATCACCTTTAGGTGCTCGACTGTTAAGGCCGCCATCGAGAGGAGAGGAGAGGAAAGATGGGTGGAGAAATATGGGTGGGTAAAGCCAGCCACCGAAGGTCGTGGGTGAAGGTCTGGTGGGGCCGGTCTGGTTGGAATATGATCTGTAATTACTAGCAGGAAGGATTTTGTATACTACTGTCCTCACTTGACCGAAGGGCTAAAGGAGATGTGACTGGAAAGAGAGTTGACAAGCCATCACTGGCTGGAAAGAGAGTGATTATCAGTGGGCCATAAACAGGAAAGAGATTCTTTTCGGGCCTGCGTTGGTGACCGAAGATAAGGGAGCAGGGGTGTTGCCTGTCTTCCTATCTTATCTGTTGGCAGTAAAGTGACATTCATGAGTGGCCTGCCTGCCTTATCCATTATATTCGGCCTGCCTGCCTTTCGAGAGAGATGCAACAAAACCAAGATCGCCCCTACAGTGGGTTACAAGAGGAGGCCCACTGACTGTTGGTGCGTACTGGAGTGGCTTTGCTTTAAGACTCGCCTCGCTCGCCAGAGATATTTAGTTATAGATATTCAATGGAGGGCCCGTGGCGGGCAATTGAGTCATAGCGAAGCCCACCATAGCGAGCCCTAATAAGGCAGCCCACCCCCTAAAGCGAACGGGGAAAAGCACGGAGCATAGTGGAACAAGACGGAGCATAGCGGGGACAAGAATACCCTTATCCACCCTTTCACACAGGAAGCGTATCCAGATACACGCACGTACGCTCGGTCTCCTATCTATCACCTTGACGGGCACTAGATGACGGGCACTAACGGACATTAGATGACGGGCATAAGACTGGTAGACGGGCAATGGTTCTGTCAATAATCAATCTCCTTCCTTCCGTTACTGATGGGAACGAGAGTGGGAACGAGTGGGAAATCGAGCAAGGTGGAGCAACACCAACTTCGGTGAGCAATGCTCCAACGCCCCAGTGAGCAATGCCCCAACTTCCTGATAGCAAGCAATTGAAATTGTGAGTCTCCAGATGGAAGGTGTGGCTCAACATTGGTGGGATTCTCAGTTGGAATCATTCACTCTTGTGGTGGATCTACAGTCCTCTTCATCTGCTATTTCAATAGCACATCATATCCAGACCTAGGATGGACTCTTCTAGGCTTTGAAGAATCATTTTGACCCACTCGGTTATAGACAGAATTTGCTGGGTCGTTGGCTCCAACTTCAGCAGCAGAATGCCCAGCAATACATTTTGCTTTTCTAAAAACTGCACATTCAACTAAACATCCAGGAAGTAGAAGAGGTACTCATTAGTCAGTTTAGTACTTGTTTGTTGCTCATGTTTCATAGATAGGTGGAATTATTTGACAGTACTACATTGGATCATGCCTTTCTGCGAGCTCTTGTTGTCAAACAGAAAGTGGCTTCCCAACTTCGTTCCCCTCAACCTCGCCTAGCATTCCCTGCCTCATCCGCTCCATCTTCCCCTACCTCTCCCAAAACGGGCACTTGGTGTACCTTCCACCACACTCGCTTTCACTCGTCGGAGGAGTGTCGTGCTCTCCGGGGTCAGCATCCTGTGAAAACCCTTTTGTAGAGACTCCCACGCCCTCTAATAACAACTCCACACCCCCTGACCTCATTCCCTTGGACAATCCTACTGCTCCTGATCCTTCATTGATTCTCATGACCACTGGGGACACAACTACTTCACAGGCCACTCTCTTTACCCATAACTGTCATATCAAGCATGTGTTGGCTACTCTGATTCTCGGTAATGGGAGTCATCAAAATCTGGTAGCTCAGGATCTGGTCCAATGCTTTTCTCTTCCCACAAATTCTAACCCCTCTCTATATCCATTGGGTTGGGTCCACAAGGATGGCCCTCACCTCTTGGTTTCTAAACGTTGTGTAGTAACCTTCGCCATTGGGTCTTTTCACGATACTTTGGTGTGCGATGTGTCTCCTCTAAACTGTGCTTACATTCTTTTGGGCATTCCCTATTAGCAACAACGACACACTTTATATCATATTCGCACTCATCAGTACCATCTTAAGCATGAGGGCCACACCTATGTCCTCACCTCGGCTACTCCCACAACTCCTTGACATATGAAACTACTGCTACTAGCTATGCGTCTGGATCTTATGGATATGTTCCCGCCTTCGCTACTGGATCAATAAGGTAAACTGACCCTGCTGCTTATGGTGCTGGTGCTAGATCTACCGAAGCTACTGGCTCTGTTCCTATTTATGATGCCTTTACTTGTGCCCTAGCTGCTTTAGGCTCTGCTTCTGGAACTAGTGAAACTGCTGGTTCTTCAACTGTCTATGCAACTGTTTATGCTCTTCATCTTTCACTGCATCTTGAACTACTCGTGTTGCTTCCCTTGCCCTTGGTGGTGGTGCTGGTTCAACTACTTCATCTTCTGAATCAGCTGCTGCTAACTCTACATCTCGACCACGAAGGTCATAATCTCACTCATCAGAACCAGGATCTCCACCTCCTATAGAAAGCTATCCACCTAGGTATGATGCTCTTAGGTATGATGCTCCAAAGAGAAGGATTGAATAGGTACCGGTGACTGATCGCATAGTCACACCAGTGGCTTACCTTTACAAATGGAAGTGGTGCTACGGGCTCTCGATCTGGAAGGTCTGGATCTGGGAAGAAAACTACGCCCAGAATGTGCAAATGTTCGGAACAGGGCAGGTCGGTCAACATCTGCATAACCAACGACTTAATCTACTGAGCCAACGGCTGCTTCTTATACTTATAGTGGATCTGGAACCAGGTAAACACGACTGCTGCTCCATCAACTTCTGGATCTACTGCAGAAACAACTGCTGCTGCATTAATGGCTAAATCTACTGCTGCGGCTGCTGCTGCTAATGCCCGTACCACGACTGCTGCTGATGACCCATCTGCTGAAGCAACAGGCTCTGAACCTCGCTTTCGAAACTCCGAAGCTTCATCTCGATCTCGAAAAGCATAAACTGGATCACGAGCATCAGAATCTTAAGCTCGCTTACGAAGCTCAGAATCTGGACCTCGCTCTCGATATCGAAAACCTGGATCTCGCTCTGGTGGAACTAGCACTACGACTGGCTTTGGAACTGATGAATCGACTGCTTCTTCAGCGGCTGCTGGGTCAACGGAATTAACTGCTTAATAAACAGCCTAATCGGCTGCTTAACCACCCGAATACACTTCTGTTGCTGAAGAATCAACTGGATCAATAAAAGAAACTACTCAGTCAACTACATTCCGTTATGCCCGTGCTGTATGCTTTGCTCTATCTATCATATATATATATATGCATACTAGCCCTGGTGGGTAACTAGCTTTGGCTGGCTGTGGTATGTAGTAGCTGGCTGGATGGCTTTGTATCTGGGACTGGCTTTGCTGCTGCTTGCTCTGTTGCTGGTGGTGGTTCTGGTCCTCTTTGAAAGACCCGGTAGGTTTGGGTAGGACCAGAGAGAGACATAGAGACACCTAGCAAAAGCTACCAATACTTGCAGACCGGACAGCTGCTACCATTATACTTATACTTATATTGATACCGAGAACAAAGGGCAGGCACATACCAGGAATAAGGGAAGGGCACATACACTTATACTTACCGGAACAAGGGCAGGGCAGGCGGCAGAGCCCTCGGATAGCTATCGCCCCGAACTCCAAGAGCCTCAGGAAGGAGGGACCAGTGAAAGATCTACTAGACCGAGCAATGCGAGGTGCCTGTGATCCACTGCCCCTATCCACTCCATCAGTGGAATATACCCCTAGCAATGCATCCTTAGGGGGATCAGACACCACAGACAGACCCCTATCCACTCCATCATTGAGACTATATCCAGGGAGGGAGGAACACACACCTAATAGAAGGACCTGTTAACAGTACCTTACAGCTACCCTCAGACCAGAGAGACCTATTAACTACACCTTCCCCTTAGCTACCCTCATACGATACCCTATTTCATCATCTACCCATGAACAGAGAGGGGAATTATATACACCACTGGGAAGGTACACACACCGGAAGGGACAGACACCTATTGAATGCATCAGCTACCCTACGCTTATAGACCCTTCAGACGAGGGATCAGTTCATGCATCTGTGATTACTAATAGAACCCGCACATAGAACTCTTGGTGGGAGGGGACACATAAAGCATTCAGTACCCGCCCTCCCCCGGCAGACCCCAGCCAGCCTTTAACCCATTTAGTGATCAAGGACACTCCTTAACCTTTCACTGACCGGTAAAGGACACCCGTAGGCGAGAGAGAGCGGAAGGGACAACAACCAAGCCGAAGTAAGCATTACAATCGAATACCTTAATCAATTTGATTTTCTGCTTGCTCGCTGACCCTTGTTGTTTGCTTACGAGCACATATTGATCGAGCCATGTTATCCACCAGAAAAACGAGATTGATCAATAAATGATAGAATACCTGGGCCCAGACACTAAGTTGACTTCATTGAATGATGATGAATAGCAGAATCATCATATCTCCGCATAGCAGAATCATCATACCTCCGCTAGCGAATATTCATTGAATTAGAGGATGCGTAAGCATGCTCGACCATAAGCCCACCACCCAATAAGCATCAAGGGACGGAGTCACTCACTATTCCGATGGTGAGGGCCGGCAGCTAGTTACTTATTTGAGAGGGGCACCCAATAAGTAAAATGAAAGCGAACTCTCGACTAAAAGGCCGCCATCGCTCTCAATATAGAGGGAGAGGGGAATTACGAATGAACCTCCGCTAGCGAAGATGAATTGAATGATGATGAATAGCAGAATCATCATATCTCCGCCAAGGTTCGATTTCCTAACCTCCGCCAAGGTAATGAGCCAAACTCCCGCCATCGTTTTCACGCTCACTCATCATATGGGTGAGGGCCCTTACTTCTTCATAGGGGTCACTCACTATTCATATGGTGAGGGACGCACTAAAGGAGGTAGGCCTTCGGTGTCGCCTTGGGGAAAGCCCACCAAAGCTGGCTTCCTTCATTCATTCACCGATCGAGACAGTAGGCACGATACATACACAGCATTTCACCTGTCGACAGTTGCAGAACCGAGTCCCTCCACTCTCGTATTCCTCGACCTCCTCGACCTATTGATTGGGAGATAGAGATAGATAGCATTGATGCCACTTCAATGCCTACTGTGGTGCATGCATATCGGAATGTATGCTTCGACGAAAGGCCATGAGGAAATGAATGTCGGTCGTACGTGATCAGCCTATAAAGCAAAGCCCGATCGGCGTCTTCCCACCCGGCGCTTGCTTATCGATCGGCTGCTATTGACAAGGGGCCTACTCCTCTATCCAATGTGGGTTCGGTCCACTTGACGGAATCTCCCCTACGTCCGTGAACCAAGAGGAGCAATATGATTCATTGATGGGCGCGAAGCAATGGGAAACACCAATGGGCAGTCATATTATGTATGTAATAACGATTCATTGGGAAACACACTACAGCTAGCCTCTATCGCCAATTTGGCATTCATATTGCATGCGAGTGATATTTCTTTGTCAGGATGCGCAAGCAGGCTCGACCATAAGCCCACCACCCAATAAGCATCAAGGAAGGCAGGGACTGTTAAGGCCGCCATCGTGCGTAAGCATGGCTCGACCAACGCCATCGATTTATCGTCCAGTTCTAAGTGCCGTACCAAGTACGAAGATGTCTGGTTATCGAAGCCCGTCCAACAAGGCTCTCCTAATTGACAATTATCCATCCATCAATGTTTCTGAAGTTCTGTCTTTAGTTCCTCAATCCGGGATCTCTGCTAAAGTTTCTGGCTGGCTATAGAGAATAATCCAACAGGGCAGTTCCCACGGAGGATCCCACCCAGGTTCTCCATCCATGCAAGAAGGTACGCGGAGTGTTAAGTTGTATTTCATCTACGGCACAACTCAAATCTACATATTATGAAGGGGAAGGTAAGGTTGGTTGATTCGGTCCAGATAATAGAAGGTAAATAGCAGTCCCGACTCACTCCCTAAGTGCATGAATGAATCAAGTGGTATAGGGCTACCAGGTATAGTATTTCATATTTTCATCTATTGAAATCTCGTTTTTTAGGGCCACTTGGATCGAGCAAATTTCGTGATTATTGAAAAATATTGGATGAAAGAAACTTACTCTATGAGCGCGGGATTGATGATATTGCTTCTTGAGACCCTTTTTCCCTTGTCTAAAACTTTTACCTTTGATTTGACGACTTGAACTTAAACGTCGGGTTCTTCCCTTTCTTAGCTTTGTATTGGTTGTATTGTTTTCTTATTAGTGGTCTTGTGGTCTTAAGAGGTTATCCCTAAACGAGCTCTCCTGAAATGGCTCAGATGCGTGAGATGGGGAGGGCGGGAATAGTGATATTATTATGATGCTGTATCTCGATCTGCGGGGTGTGAGGTCAACAATTACTTATATATATTGCTAAAGGCTGCTTCGTTTCCCTCATCGTTCCAAATAGCTCGTTTCCTCGATACAATGAATTATCCGGGGTGAACGGAATGAATTATCAGCAAGCAAGGGACTGGTTCCGTCAGTACTTGACGGGCGAGTGCCGAGAAGGACGATCAATGGTGGCTACTATAAGCAGCTCATGTCCCGTACGGTTTTATGAAGATCCCTCCATGGATAGAATATAATAGGGCGGATTCGCAGTCTTGAACGATTATTCAGTAGTCGCGATATAAAAGTGAACGAAGGAAAGATGAAAGCAGCACCAATTGACCTTGAATCAATAGATCCAGTCGTATAAGCATATTCACCAGCAAAAGCATAAGCACCGGAAGCAGCGGCATAGGTAGCAAGAGTAAAGGCGTCTAAGTCAGCAGAGAGACAGGCAGTTGACTGAGTAGTTGACCCAGAACCACCATCATAGTCAAAGGCAAGGCTCCTTTATCATAATATAGGGATAATATAGAAAGAATACCGGTAGAACGGCCGTAGAGAGTGAGCGGAAACACTAGGGAGACTAATGAATCATGCATGGGACCTTATGAAGCTACTCAAGACACAGTGGACGGATCACCTGTGGCCCCCTTAAACTCAACTACTATATCCACCTACTACAGTGACTACCGGGGATAACTAGCACTAATACGGATCAATGAGAACTATGGGGCCGGGGACCTTACCTAATTTATACCTCTATCCTGGAACGGGTGATTACAGCACACTCCGTGAATGAACGTGAGGGACCCAGCCAGCCCTGAGCTGTACTGGGGAAAATGGCTAGGAATTAGATCATATAATCACAGCCGAGGGATCAGAATGCTCATTGGAGCAGGTCGAACCAACCACACGCGGAGAGAGTGAGTAGGGAGTAGAAACTTCAGTAGCACCACCCGGCATCAGTTGATTCAGTTTCTTCACTACCATCATCACTAACAGCATAGGAAGGAGCAGCGGTTTCAACAGATTGATTAGATTGAGCTATAAGCACCACCAACAGTTGACCCGCCATTAGTTGTTCCCGAACCATTATAAGTACCATGGACTGTTTCAAAACCCAAGTTGACCTGGAACCAATTGATTCAGGAGCTTTCCCCTAAGCACCCTCCCCCCCATATCGAGATCGAGAGCTTGTAGCATACCACCTTTCCAACTTTTTGATCACCCATTCAAGCAGATTCAAATGCAGATCGAGCAGATTCAGCTAAAAAGAAGTGATCCATGACCTGTTTGAAAACCAAGAGTAGATCGAGACCTATAAGCACCTATGGCAGGAGAGGAAACGGCTCTAAAGGTGAAAGTCGTAGTATACCTCGTTGAATAAGCAGTTCAAGAGTAAGCACCCATTCGCTTGGTTCCAAGAAAGGCAGGGGAAGCAAAGGTAGCATCCCCGCCAGTTTTAGACCCAGAAGCAATTGATCCGGGTATTAATAGTAGGCGCATCAAAGCAGGTCTACCTCTAGCTCGTCTCTGTTCGACCGGTAAGTCTCACAGTCGTTAGGCAGGCCATTACGATTGCTTATTTCTTTCTTTTGGACAGAGCTTCGGGGAGAATCGGTATAGCAGGTAAGGATGATTATAAGCCCAACAACTAGAACGAGGTCCGCAGCTTCTCATCCCAACCGCAAATAGGAGGAAGACAACCCGGCCATGAGCAGCACGAGGTCCCGGTTAAAAGAGAATAAGCCCACTTTCTTAGTAGGTGATTCTGAGCCGGCACCAACCGCCGATAGTCGCTTTCTTTGTTGGTTGAACCGAGCGAGCGTAAGTGTAACTAATCAATGCCAAGAGTACAGGTCGCTCTGATGCAACCGGCACCAAATGGACGCTCTCGGTCTTGGCTCAATCGGCCTGCAACAGACTTGGTCCCTAGATCTCTGAGCAATAGAGGACAGTGGTTTTGATGATCATATGCAGGAGATACAGCTTGGACGAATTGTCCTGGAATTGGTTCTGGAAACATTGTTGCTCGAGGAGGGCAAGGGAGCCGTATCCCTTGTTGAGTAGGCGCAACAGGGCCTAATGCATGTTGAAACGAGGCCCCCCAAACTAGACCCCCAAACAGGTGTAAGCCGTCGTTGTAGGGCCTAATGCGCACTGAAACGAGGCCCCCCATACTAGACCCCCAAATAGGTGTAAGCTGTGGTGATCTCGATGTCTTCCCTCGGAAGTAGAAATGTAAGTCGGTGAAAGCGTCGAAGGTCATAAAACCTGGTCAAGGCATCAATCTGTCTCTGTAGGCCCTCAGGGGAGGAGCCTAGTAGGATCAAGTCATCAACGAAGGAGACAATCGTCCCCGTTCAGGATATGCTCGCGGAGGAAAGATTCCAACTTGTCGATGTAGTCCCAAAAAGTGACGGCGAGAGGGGACACCCCTGCTTAACTCCTATGGTACTCTATCTGAAGTGATAGAGGTCGTGTGCCGTACGAAGGCAGCCAAGGACCGACTCGTATAGCCTCATCGTCTGCTAGACGCAAATGTCTCGAAGCTGTTGAAACAAAGGCTCTCTTAGTATTGTGTCAAATGCTTTGAAAAAGTCCACAAAGTAGCAAAAGACTTTCAAAGAGCGATGATGAGCCTCCAATGGCCCTTAGTATGAAGACGTGATCGATTGTGCTTCAGGTGGAATTCACCTGATCTCTAGCCATGAGGTGTCTACTCTCCAACTCATCTGATAGCCATAGACGTAGAAATGTAGCATATAGCTTTGAGAACGTGTGCCCAATCGTGATAGTCCAATAGTTGTTCGGATCTAGCTGGCCCCCAATTTGAGAATATGTTTCGGGACCAGAGAGACCGGATACCATGTTTGAGGAACTCGGCTTGGAAGCCTTCCTCGTCTACTGCCCTGTTGGTGCTCATAACCCTAACTGCTGTTATCCCCGGTAGTCACTGTAGTAGGTGGATATAGTAGTTGAGTTTAAGGGGGCCACAGGTGATCCGTCCACTGTGTCTTGAGTAGCTTCATAAGGTCCCATGCACTG
>Ga0115849_10002_pt1 | contig 31720 bp, 20 predicted proteins | sample InSIn3SAF170_FD_83863 | JGI IMG/M metagenome (GOLD analysis project Ga0115849, IMG submission 83863) | reverse complement strand
AATTTGAAGGCTCGGTTTCCGCAGGCCATGTTGAGCCATTTCACGGGCAAGCTCGAGCTGCTGTTGGTAATAACTTTGATCGTCCATTATGGATCCTACTTGCGCTAATTCAGGTCAGTCACCAAAACGCGGTGTCAAGAAGACTGTTTCCAATTCTTTCAGTGCAACGGAAGACGCTCACAATTCAAGACGAGTCTCCTTGTACAGAGATGGCTGTTGATCAAGATGCTTTCAGTTCGCGGACGATTGAGCAAGGTTAAGAGGAAAGAACCGTAAAGTTACTTTCGCATGCTACCAGTTGTCAGGTGGTATGTATACGCTGCGCTGGGCTTTAAGTACCTTATTCAAACGGGACTTGCATGCACTGTCTTTGTTTGGGCCTGTTGCACTTCTGATTGCTGGAACCATTTTCACTCACGCCCGGCCAGGCAAACAGCAACACTCGATGCACAACCTCACCGGTCCATGTTACCTCATCCTTCAATATTCTTGCCTACCAGAGATTATCCGTTGTCAATTTTCAATTACCATTCAGCATGAGAAACGTTCAAGCAGTTTGACATTTGCGTGCATGGCGGACACTCCCGCCATGCATTGACAATTTCCAGCTGTAATTGAGTCAACAGGTACAATTCATACGAGTCGAACCTCAGCAGATGTCTTCAGTCTACCTAGCGGCGATACTTCAGCCACCGCGATTCGAACTGCAATTTGCAGATTAATATGCACTATACTTCCGCCCGCCTGCCTGAAGATGGTGGATTGACCTCACACAAAATTGGTCTCAGCATAATTACATAGCCTCGCCACATTTGCTTTGCACGCAGCCCATGAGCAAATAGCACGGCTGTGATTTCGTCGCATGGCCGGTGTAGTGACCTATCCCAGCTACTAAACCTCTGTATTGCCTAATCCGGCTTAGAAAGCAGATCCGGAATGTGGAGGTGACAACTGCCGATGTCCTCTCCTCCATGGGGGGACTTTGTAGCTTGCTTTACCAACTGCCGAGAAACTCTTCAATATGATACATCTTCACAAGTCTGTGATTCAAGTGTGAAATACTAAGGGTTTGTACCTTTATCTATGAGACCAGAGTGAGAATCATTTAATGCTGACTGCTGTCTGCAGCCATTACTGGTTTGGTCATATCGGTTTTATTCCTGTGGACTCTTGTCTGTGGTTGTAACTCATCCAAGTGCTTGAAATGATCCCTAAAAATACTGACAATGTCTTTGTCTTCAAGGACAGCTTTAGGGCTCTAGCCTTCCTGGTACTCATAGCAGTGGTCGCACCCTACTTGTATCATTTGCAGAACAAGAAACAGGGTCAAGTGCCGCTGCCACCAAGTCCACCAGGCAACTTGGTGACAGGAAGTCTATCAGAAGTGCTTGCAGCTGTCAAAATCAAACAACAACACTTGCTCTTCGAAAGATGGGCTCGAGAATATGGTGAGATTGTGCGAGTCCGATCTGGACCGTTTGTCCAGTATTTCATCAACTCAGATGGAGCCGTGAAGGAGGTCTTTGACCGCAATTCGGCCTTCACTAGCCAAAGACCGAGATGGATAGCAAGCAACGAGCAGATATGCAACCGCCTCAATGTATTGTTTCTCAGTGCAGATGATCCAAAGTGGAAGAATCAACGAAAGATCATCCACAGTTACTTGACAAGCGTGTCACGAGCAGATGCTGGTCTTCCTTTTCTTCACCACGAGTCTGCCAAGTTTCTTTATCAAATGTGCCAGGAACAGGACACTACTGAAGTTGGTGGGTGGAAGCTATATAAACGCATCCTCCGTTATACTTACAGCACTTTTGCTTCGCAGACCTTTGGCATGGACATTCCCGGGGACGATGACCAAGTCATTACAGATATCCACGAGACTGGGTTGGCACAAATCTTGCAGACGTTGCCTGGCGCGAATATTGTTGACGTCCTGCCTATACTCGACAAGTTGCCCCTATTCTTGAAGCCTTGGGAGCGTCAGAATCGGCAACGCTTCGACCGAGACATGCGTTTCGTCAAAGAGAAGTTGGAACGTCTGAAACGGCTTCGCGCTCGAGGCAGCACCAGCGACGCTTTCCTACCTCTCATTGAGTCAGAAGACAAAGGCTCAGAATTCAGTGCAGGCATAGACGAAGCTGCCTATCTATCACTTATGCTTGTCATCGGTGCAGCCGACACCTCAGCTCTCTCCACTTGGTCCTTCATGCAAGCAATGATGATGTACCCAGACGTCCAAATCAAAGCGCGATCAGCAGTAATATCAGTAGTCGGCAACCGCATCCCCGTCTTCGAAGACATCGACCAAATCCCCTACGTCCGCTGTCTAATGAAAGAGACCTGGCGCTGGCGTCCACCCGTCGCCCTCGGCCACCCCCACACCACAACCAAAGACGTAATCTACAAAAACATGCGCATCCCTGCCGGCTCACAAATCCATCTTAACGCATGGGCAGTCCAGCACGATCCAGTCCGCTACCCAGATCCCAACGCTTTCATTCCCGAACGCTTCACGAACGACCATACCACAACTATGCAATCCATCAACGCCAAGGACGTCTCCCAGCGCGACCACTTCGCTTTCGGCGCTGGCCGCCGCATCTGTCCTGGCTACCACGTCGCTGAGCGTTCCCTGGCTGTCGCAATCATGCGTATCCTATGGGCCTTTGAGATCGTCCCCAGTGCAGACGCGAAGCTGCCGCTCAACACGCTGGATTTTGAAGGGGAGGCTATGCCGGCCATGGCAGATAAGAGGATGCCCGTGAGTTTGAGGCTGATCAGTGAGGAAAGAAGACGTGATATCGAGCGCGCATTTGAAATTGCGTTGGCTGAACGAAAGAACCTTGAGCCGTTGGTGCATGAGGACGGAACAGGTGCTTTCGAAAAGTTGAGCTTTGTCAACTTTGGAGGACATTGAACATGGACAGTGATACACACATATCTCATGCTGGAACAATGGAATGCAATGCATCACATTGGTAGCAAGACTCGACAAGGAGGTCACTAACGCTCTGGAGCAGAAACGATATACACTCCCTAAAAACACCGAAATCAGGGCTCGGGGCGGACGCCATGATGTAGATCCGTGGAGTTGAGAAGCGATTGGAGAGACCATTTTGAATCTTGGCATCAAGACTTTGTCTATAGATGGCACAGGCGGCATAGGGGGCGACTCGAGTTTGTTGAAAGTGCAAATTTATAACCCCAGGCACCTATGGCGTCCACCCAGAAGCTATAGGTATACTGAGTATATCCTTGCTTCCAAGTAATAATTGGACACTGTCTAGCTCGACCACTACATGAAGTACCTGCATACTCCTATCATAGCTTGGCACGCCTTCTCATTACAAATCTACCTACCTACCTACCTACCTACTCTCATACGTACTTATCCTCAAGCAAGGTCATTTCGGAAGAAGCTTGTGCTGAGCACCTTAACCCAACACCAAGACCCTACTTGAAATCCCAATCTTAACCCTGGTTGATTCATTTTCCCTATCCCTTCAGTAAGGATATCCTGGGTTTTTATGTATCGATGGACAATTTGATGTTATGCTACTGTAGCTACGTAGAATTTGAAGGGAAGGGGGAAGATATAGGTGTGGATAGTGGTGTTGCAAAGATGTCTATGTCTGCTAAGCGTTATCTTGCCACAGCTGGGGAGAGTGTTAGATATGGTTTGTGCATGGTTGTTTTGGTTCTCTCTTACATACATGTATAGGTAGGTAGGTCTTTGTTCATCACAACAACTAACCATCATTACCACAGTCAGTCAGCCCGCCTAGCTCAATGCCAGCCCAACATGAAAACAAGACGTAGCTAGCTAAAGCTTAGTAGACTTCGGATTCCTCTTCCCAATATCAACAGGCGTCCACCACGGCCAAGAAGGAGGCGCATTTTTCGATATCGACCCCTTGAACTCCGCCGGCCTCTTCTCAAGAAAGCTATCCCTCCCCTCGCGTTGGTCCAAGTTGCCCGCGATTTCGGCAAGTATCTTCGATTCCAGCAAATGCGCCTCCTCGGCAGTCGCGGGTCCTCGATACACCATATCACGCATTAATTTCGTGGAGATGGAGGACGTATTCCTCGCAACATCGTCCGCGATTTCCAGAGCTCTTTGGAGCGTTTCTTCCGGCGAAGACAGAATTTCCGAGAACAGGCCTTGGAGTAAGTGGTGGTTTGCGGGGTAGATGCTGCCTGTGGTGGTGAGGTGGATTGTTCGGGAGACGCCGACGAGGCGCGGGAGGAAATAGGATGAGCAGCCTTCCATGACGATTCCTCGTCTGGCGAAGACGAAGCCTATTTTTGCTTCGGAGTAGGCTACCCGAATGGCGGCTGGGAGACACATTGTTATTCCGACGCCGACGGCGGCGCCTTGAATGGCGGCGATGGTGGGTTTGGAGCATTGGTGCATGGCTAGGGATACCCTTCCACCACTGGGTACTGTTATCTGAAGTTTCTCCACATTCTGCGCGTACTTACGTGTCTCTGTGATCGACGATCCTGTCTGACCCACTTTCCGGCCCGCTGTCGATATCTAGAGCTTTCTTTGATGCAATTTCTAGGTCGGCGCCGGCACAGAACATTCTTCCGGCACCAGTTAGGACGACTGCTTTGACTCGGTCATCTTGATCGATGAGTCTGTAAACCTTTTCTAGGCTCATGTACATCTGTAGAGTGAAAGCATTGTATTTAGTTGGCCGATCGAGTTTGATTAGGATAACACTGGTTGGTGATGGAGATGATGCCGGGACGTGCTCAACAGTGATGTGTTCCACATCGAGTGTGGAGTATGATGTGGGAAGTTCCATTACGAGTGCTGTCAATAGTTGATGTGTTGGTTCTCGTGGTCAAAAGCAGAGAAGGATTGTTGAATTGACTGAGAACAAGCAGTGAGTAGAGCATACTGTATCGAGCGGACATGACTGAGTGATACCTCGGCTAAGCCAATTACCCGATCTGTCGACTTTGTTGGTGATTCAAGTCGTCGCTATCCATGCACACGTATATGTTGATTGTCGAAGTCTGATTAGTACCAGTAGACGGCCAGCAATCTAGTATAGAATCATGGTCATGGGCATAGATATCCAAAACTGATGCAGTGATATGATATGTTTCTACGGTAGAGGGTGTCGGAGATGGTTGGTAGATCAAGTACACTACTCTAGATACAGTATAGTTCCTAATCATGGATCAACTTCGAACAGCTACCCCTTGCACATGCAGATATACTCACTACCCGAAGAACGCAGGAGGTACTGTACATATGAAGGTCCGAACGGAACTTGACTTATCAAAATGAGGCTCAATTATCAATACTGTAGGTGGTAGGAAGGAACTGTAATCCATGTATCCTTAACAATAGCGAAAGCCTTCCACTACACATATCTCACCGTATAGTGATGGCGCACCGAACCATTCACACCATACATAACCTCTCTTTGGTAGTCATTCTCCACTCCTGGGCCATAGTACACATCAGACACAAAGCACCATCAGGACCTGTCCATGCAATCCCTCCACAACCACTCAACTTAGCATTAGCGCACTCTCGCTCATCCGAAATCCCTCTCGCTGCAGTAACATATTTACCAGTCTCATTAGTGTATCTACACTTCATATCTGTAGCATAGATTCCCGTCTCCCCATTCTACAGGAAAGAGCACTACCGTCTCCCATAGCCGCCGTTCTGACCTCCACCACCTTGATGGTATCCTTGACCATGTTGTGGTGGCGGATATCCTTGTCCACCATTTTCATAACCACCACCACGATTGTAGTTGTCTTGTCGATTGCGGTTGTCATAGCCCCCTTGTTGAGATTGGTAGGGAGGCTGCTGGTAATTTCCACCGTATTGCTGCTGACCGCCATGTTGGTCTCTACTATAGCCACCAGCTGCTCTGTTGTCTCGTCGGTCATACCCCCCATTACCATTGTTGTAACCTTGGTATTGTTGTGGAATAGGTGGCGGTGGCCCAGGTGCCCTCGTATTAGGCATTCCAGGAGCAAACTTCGGATCTAAGAACGCCGCGAATGGATTGCTCGGGTCAAGACTCCGTGGATCCGGTGGGGGTGGTGGTGGGTACGCTCCATTTCCATTTCGTGCGCCATTCTGTGGCAACGGTGGTCGATCAGCAGCATAGTTAATTCGCGGCTGACGAAATTGTGTATCCATATGATCTCGTCGTGAATTGTCATACAACGGTGCGCCACCAAAGTCCCGACCAGAATTGCGAGCCTTAGACTTTAAAATTGCAACGTCTGACTTGTCTAGCACAGCAGGTGGTAGGATCACGCCAGGGAAGAGCATCGATTTATGGACGTGTGTTTTAGGAGGGAGATCGTAATGCACGCTCAAAGTGCAATCATCGTCGACAGCTGGATCGAGTGAGATGTCCTCCTCTGGCCCTCGCAGGTCCATATGGGGGAGGAACGCCTCATTTTTGATTGCTTGGCCGGCAAGGCGGGCTTTGCACATAGAGAGCTTGACCTCCTTCGCGCCCCCACTTTTTGCTTTCTTGGAATAGAACTCCATAGCTAGGTCATCGTAGAGGGGGTGTTTGTCAGAGATGATCAAAGCGTCTTTACCAGGTTCGTTGCGCATGCTTTCATCTTCGGTGAGCTCTGGATATTTGGTGGCCATGGCAGCTAACAGTCGTTTTTCGTCAATAAATGGGAGAAGTACAATAGCTTTCCATGATTGTTTCTTGCCATTCATGTCAAGGTCGAATTCTTCAGGATAGAAGTCGACAATGTCTGAGTCCTCGTCAGTCATGAGAGGATGGAATGCCTTGGGAAGTGCGTGGTTTGATGAAGCGGGCAACACTCCCATCAGTTGTTCGTATGGTCTGAATGGTTTCCCTTTATCAAATTTGACATTCATCTTCTCCAAGTCGACAAAATCCGCTGCAAATGGTGCGTAGTGGTAAGGGTAGTACCATGTCCATGACGGACAGCCCTGAAAGTAGTAGAGTAATACCCAGGACAGGCCTTCCACGTAAGATCGTGCGACTTGATGCCTGAATTCAACATCTGTTGGACTGACATGAAACTTTTGTTCGTAGTATCTGTCAGCGTAACCTTCCTCCCAGAGTCGGACTGTATCAGGAGGTGGGTTATCTGGGTCGAACTTCTTTTTTACAGGCTGTTCGGTGACAGGCGTGCTCCGTCCAGGGGTACCATCATCGGCCTCATTATCCTCCTCGTCAGCCATGAGGTCGGCCTTTCTCTTTCCCAGTGCAGATGGAGATGTCTCGGGTGTGGGTGCGGCAACGGCGGCGTCGTCTTTAGTTGGCATTTGAGATTGTTGGGCAAGCATTTTTTCCTTCAGTACAGCAGCAGCACTCTTGTTTGCGGAGATAGCCTTCTCTGCAGCTCCTCGATTAACTACCATATTGTAATTAATGGACGAAGTTTGTGGAAGACTCGAGATAGCAAAAGTCTTCATTGGAGGTGGTGCTGTAGCGTCGGTTTTGGCTCCCTGAGAATAATCAGGCGAGTCTCGTGATCTTTTGAAGTTTCTCCCGTCCCGCTGCTCATCTTGCCTCTTCCGTCTTTCCTGGTTTCGTTCACGTCGCTCGTCATTTTCCCTTCGCTTCCTGAAAATAGCATCTTCCTGCTTCGCGAGGCCTTCCAGGATAACTTGAGCGCGAGCAAGGTCAACTTCACCATCACATGTCAGATAGCCGCCCATGACAGGGACATTGTCTCTCCAAATAGCAATGAGTTTGTCAATACCATCCTCGTGAATATCAAGGGAGGGGAGATGTGGCAAAAAGTCGTTGCCAACGAAGAAACACATAAACACCCAATCGTCAAGAGCACGCTCAAGATCAAAGCGAAATGTTTGACCAGGAACGTACATCTCGGCTCCGAGGTACTCACGAAGGATAGGGACATGTAGAAAAACGAAGGGCTTCAAATCTGGGGTAGTTCCTTTCTCATCAAATTCTCCAGACTTTACTTTGGCAGTTCCACGACAATTGTCTGCATAGTGCCCTGGTTGACCGCACAGTCTGCAGGTTTTGGCTTTGGCATCTCGAATCTCAACATCTTCTCTCAGAACGCGAAAATGAGGCTCATGGGTGGCGATACCCAGCATGATCAAATCGGCATCCAGGCCGTACATGACATGTCTGGCGTTGGGATCATATTCAGGGTCTGAGCGCTGAGAACGAATGAATTGCATGATTTTATGCTCACCTTCACCAGGTACACTGGCGTCTGAAATGATGACTTTGAGCTCGGCCCAAGCAGGGTCAGTGTTGAGCTTCCATTGACACCAAAATCGGATTGACTGAGCAAGAATAAACATGAAAGGAGTGCCAGGCGTAATGACATTACTGTCCCATGTCTTCTTGATAACTTGTTCTACTTCTTCGGGTTCTCCTCTTTCTGCACGTTGTCGACGTAGCAATACTTGTAGCTCTGCTTTTTTCTCATCTGTTTCCTTAGCATCCATGGCAGACCTGAAACGTCGTGATCGTTGTTGGTTCATCTTCGCTCGAGGCGCGACGCCATCAATGGCAATGAAGAGAAGTCTTCTGGGTCTAACCATGTTCACGACACGTTCAGTATACTTGAAGATTTCCATCATCATCTCGCTCTCATTTGCAGGGGGAGGCTTATTTTCAGGATGAGAGCAGGGATGGACAATGCCATTGAAATCAAGGTACAAATTGTGCAATTCTTCGCCATTGGGATTTGGTTTCGTTGTATCGACAGGGATTTGAACACCTTCAACATCTTGAGGCAATTCTTCAATTACGGGGGTGATAATCTAGAAAAGTAGTTAGCATTTGCCAGTGGCATGTACAAGAATGCGCACCTTTGGATACTTCTTAGTAAGCCATCGAAATAGCGCTGGAACACCCATGATAGCGACCAGTTGCGACTGAGCGCAATATGTGTTGACAGCAGGAAGAGTGTTGTGGATTTACCCAGGCATGTAAAGGCTGCCTAGTGATATGAGAGGAAGTGGAAACACTTAATACAACGGACGATACACGACTCGAGCCGGATGCGCTGCAATCAAACCAGGCGAGACTCGATCGCGTAAAAACACGCGAGGGATCGTTGTCGCAGTGATATTGTGTACGAATTAATGACAATGCAGAGATGGAAGACTTGATAAGAATCGAACTTGAAGTGGATGATGAGAATGAGACTCGAAATCTGCTTGCAAGAGCGTGGTCGTAACTTCTCCGCATTCGTGTTTTGATTGATGCCTTGATGCCTGCATCTGCAGTTCATGCCTCACAAAAGTCCTCCCCTGGAGAACATCTGTCCTGAGAGACTATCACTTCACCCAATTGAAAAGTCGGCCTTGTGTATATTGACGAGAGGTGCTGGAGGGCAATCTCAAGACCCTTGAACTACAAGAAACAATGAGATCCAGATAAATCAAGATGTACTTCCGCAGAAGTCGGCCAACATGTTGCGCATCCTCGAATCCCAAGCACCGGCCAAGCAGACGGCGACGGACACCATCAATACTTTGAGCAACCGCCTATCAAGTGCCACTCTGCTGGAAGATCGAAGGGCTGCCATTCTCGGACTTAGGAGCTTCGCCAAACAATTTCCAGCTTCTGTTGCTTCAGGAGCATTACGCGATCTGATCGCCGGCTTGAGAAGAGATGGCGAGGATCCAGACACACTCAAGTTGGTCCTGGAGACCCTGTTGATGCTCTTCGAACCGGATGAGAAAAGCCCTGAAGCATCAGACGATATACCACTGTGGCTCGCTGACGAGTTCACCCAGCGTCAGGACAATGTTACTGCCCTGCTCGACCTACTCGAGAGTGGTGAATTCTATCTACGCCTCTACTCCTTGCAGATTTTGTCGCAAGTGTGCGCAGCTCGACCGCAAAGAGCACAAGAGGCCATCATAACTGCTCCTCTTGGAGTCTCGCGGATCACCACAGTTTTGGACGATAAAAGGGAAGCAGTAAGGAACGAGGCACTTCTATTGCTGGTTGCCCTGACACCCAGTTCGACTGAGCTACAAAAAGTGGTGGTATTTGAAGATGCTTTCAACAGAGTGTTCACACTTATTGATGTGGAAGGCGGTCTCACGAATGGCTCAACAACTGTTCAGGACTGTTTATCACTGCTCAGCAATTTACTCAAACTGAATCCCTCAAACCAAGCATATTTTAGAGAGATAGGCTGCGTCGGGAAGACCGCCAAGATACTCGCTCAAGTTATCAAAGAGGAGGAAAGTTCCGATGGAGTTTCTGAGTGGGTACGCCCACAGCGGGATGTCAATCTGTGGGGTCTTCTGACTGTAATACAACTATTTCTTGTCAGAGGTTCGCAAGGAACGCCACTCTCACAAGATGCCTTCTGGAGAAGCGGTGTGCTGCAACGGGTACTGCAGATTGCTTTCCATCAAACGTTTAGCTCAAATGTAAGGGCCCGTGCGCTGGACACATGTGCGGATATTATCCGTGGCAATTCAAGCTTGCAGGAGCAATTTGGCGACTTGGCCGTGCCAGCTGTGAAGCAACCCCAATCAGTTGTTAACGGACGCGCTACTCCAAAGCCTGGCTCTGCGAAATCTGGTACAAGCACGCCGACTGCTGTCAAAATGTCCAATGTTATCGAATCATTACTGGAACTGACTCTTGATTCGTCCTCTTCACCACACTTTGACATCCGACTTGCTGCTTGCAATTGTGTCAAGGCTTTCTTCGATGGCCACAATGGCATTCGTGGGCACGTTTTGCGGAGGGCGATTGAAGGCCACAAAAGTGGTGATGATGCCGTCCCCAACATTTTGACTGTTTTGCTCGAACCACCCTACACGAGAACGAACCCTGATCCATATCAACAGTGGATGGCGGCTGTTCTACTCACGCATCTGTTGATTGACAACAGTGAAAACAAAGAGCAAGCACTGAAAGTGTCTGAAAACGAAAACGAGGGAGAGGAGGACGAGGAGTATGAAGTTGTCACGTTTGTTCAAAGCATAACGAGCAATATCGTGGCAGGAGTTCAGCATCCAGAGGATGAACGGGCATTGATAGGTTATCTCATGATGCTATCAATTTGGCTGTTCGAAGATCTCGGTGCTGTAAATGACCTTCTGGGAGAAACGAGCAGTATCAATGGACTAATATCAGCTATCAAAGTGGCCACTCCGACTATGCCTCTGGTGGCAAGTCTGTGCACCTTCCTTCTAGGCATTGTCTACGAGTTCTCGACCAAGGATTCACCCATACCTCGCGCTAAGCTTCATGATGTGATATCGAAAGGGCTGACCCGTGAGGTCTACATAGACAAGTTGACCAAATTGAGAGAATCACCGTACATCAGAGATTTCGAGGTACTTCCTACAGTTTCAGAGGGTGGATTACCCGAAGTCTATTTCGACCAAGAATTTGTCGACTTCTTCAAGGATAACTTTAGTCGTTTCTTGCGAGCTATCGACCGCGAACCTGGATTTGAAGTGTCTATTATGGCGAATGGTGTGCAGAAAGGAGTTTCGCGAGAACTGGTCGACAGTCTGAGAGCACAACTTGACGAACAGAAAACGACGCTGGAAAACACTGAAAGCGAACTGGTATCTTCACGGCAAAAACTGGAACAGGAAATCTTGGAGCATAAACGGACGAGAGATTCAACCACAGTCGAACTCAGTCGGATCAGACAGATCAACCAAGGTCTGCAGACTAACCACGAGCAAGAACTCCAAGCCGTACAGCAAGAACTGGCACGCCAAAAACTAGCACTGGTCAGCACGCACGAAGCAAGCACAGCACAACTGCGAAAAGACCAAACTCTAGCCGCCGAACAATCAATAAGACAGCACAAAGCAGAGCTAGACTACGTCGAACAACGCCGCAAAGTGCTAGAGCGAGACCTATCCCGAACAAAAGACAACCTAGCCAAACAGCAAGCAGAAGCAGAAAAAGCCAACACCCAAGCAAGACGCATTCAAGACGAACAGCAAAACGAAATCGAAGCCCTGCACAAAAATCTAAAAATCTTTGAAGAACAAATGTCCAAAGCAAGAAAAGAGCACGACCAGCAACTCCAATCCATAAAAACCGAGCTCGAAGAAAAAGTATCAATAGCCGAAACTCACGCAGCCAATCTTACAAAACAACTAGAAGCGACACAAGCCGTACACGCCAACTTACAAAAAGAATTCTCGTCCATCCAAACCAAACTCTCCACCGCCGAACAACGAGCCATAACCGCCGAATCATCCCTCACCAAAACATCAACAGATCTCCACACATCCCAAACCGAGCGCGACAGTCTCAAAGCCCAGCTCGAAGATATCCAAAAACAACTCCACGCCGCCCAAAGCGAACTCAAGACATCTTCTAAACCCAACAACAAAACGGCCGACATCCCATCAAAAGAAGAAATTGAAAATTTGAGAGCCGCAGCCGCGAAGCAAAAGGATACGCAAACAGAACTTGACGATCTACTCGTTGTGTTCGCGGATCTTGAGGCGAAGCGGGCGGGGGATAAGAAGAGGCTTAAGGAGCTGGGGGAGGAAGTTAGTGAGGATGAGGATGAGGGTGGAGATGGAGATGAAGGGGATGGTGATGACGATGAGGGGGAGGAAGGAGCAGAAGAGGATGAGTAGGCCAACCTATTCAAACGCATAATTTCAATTGCAGCGCCGTGCTCAGCGCGGTTATTATTCAGAACAATGCCATTTGTGATTCGTTTTCCTCTTCTCCACTTCATGTCGAGTTTCGAACTCGCATCATATCAGGATGTACACAGTGTACACGACGCATCACACCCATGGGTGCCACCATGCTTGACATTGGAAGAAATCAGATACCGGACATTGATCATCGGTGACAAGATGTCTTTCCCACACAATGGTCCAGCACGCCTGATGTGGCCCCTCCTCCTCATCCTTCACAACATACACATCCCCACTGCCCAGCAAACAAATCCTGAGTAACTAAGCCCACATAGCCTTGAACTTCACGTCAAACTCAGCCTGCAGCTTCAGAAACGCCGTCAGAACATCTTGCAAGCTTCCTCCGTCTCCATCTCCGTCCGCTTCTGACCAAGCATCAGGCGCGTCTCCAAGCATATCATCACCACTCTTGTCCACAACAACTGGTTCTTCTTCTGATTCACTGTCGTCCCAACTCTCCTTCAGCTTCGATTTCCTCGATTTGGCGGTGGGCTTCGGTGCAGATGAATTTGGTCCGGTGTTGTCGGATATTGATCGACCGTTTTGCTTGTCTGCACGGCCAGCTGCCATTGACGTGGTCTGTTCACCTTGCTCGTCTAGCTCCAAGCTGCTCTGGATTTCTAGTGCGTCTTCTGGCATTAGAGATCCTTCCTTGGCTAGTCCGTGCGCATCCATGCTACCTTGAACATCGAGCATATCTGTCTCACAATCAGGGGATAGTTTCATGAAGTTTTGCAAGCTTGTGACGATTGTGGCCAGTACGAGGGAGAAGTCGTTGAGATAGAACCAAACGTCAGATCGACGAATACCATTCGCGTGTTCAAGCGTTTTGACATCGCCGTGTTTGAAAAAGTCGAGGAGCCATGCATTCAGAGGTGTTTCGTTGTCGCCGTCGCCACTACTGATCTGCATGTATGGAATGACAGCTTCCTGGAGGAAGACACCGGAACGCGTAATCGAGCAGAGGTCATGGATCGAATCGAAGTCGTCGCTGGCTCCGGAGAGTGCAACGAAAGACGAGCGGATGCGAGTTGATGGTAGTGAGTTGATGGTTTCGATGGTATCTGTGTCCGTTCCGGCTTTCATACCTGTCAATGGCAATACGTTATCGTCATGAGTAACATGTTGATCAACGAAAGTCTTGACATATGCTTTGTACACATGTAGCGTCTGTCTGTTATGCTCATGTAGAATTGCAGAAGCGTGCGTGGGAAGTGGCGGAACGAAAACCATTGATGAGGATGATTTCACAATTTTCTCTCGAAACTCCGTATCAGACTGGCGACAGTAGATGCGATTGAACAGGTGGGAGAGGACGAGCATTAACGTCTCTAAAACGTCCTTCTCATTTGCCGCGATGTCAGCACAAAGTTGGTGGAAGTAACCTTCTTTTAGGAGAGCGTGGAAGGCGAAGGCGGAGTTCTCTGTGAAGTACAAGTGACCGACGAGGCCGGCGAAGTTCAGTGGTGCACCATCACTTCCCAGGAGAGCTTGTCGTCGAAGGTACTCGATGGAGAAGCGTAGATGATGCATTGTTTGATGCTTGAAACTCTCGCCTCCCATGTACAATCTGGGTTGAGAGAGCAAGGAGTTGATTGCACTGACTGCATATGGTGAATTCTTTGAGTGATGAAGCAAAATGAAGAGTCTCAGAACCAAGGTGGTTGTGGTCGGGAAATGTCCATTCAGATCTGGTAGACGCGAACTCATGAGTCGACAAACCTTTTCTCTGCTGATGCCTTGAAATACCACGTTACCAGCAGGTCAAAACCTCGACGACCTGCACGACCTGCACACTGGCGGTAATTCAATGCCGTCAAGTAGACAGAGTCACCAGCAAATATCACGGTTTTGCAAGGCATATTAATTCCTAGAGCAAGTGTGCCGGTAGCAATGACAACCTGCAGAAACCGCTTTCGAAAGAGGATTTCTACCACCTGTCGATATTTTCTGTGCATACCGGCATGGTGGACGCCAATGCCACGCTCTAGTGCTTGCAAAAGCCATTGATCAATGCCGCGGTAGCGAAGCGTTGTCAAGATCTCTTGCAGCTCCGATTGCTCGAGCTTCGTCTTATCTGTAAAGCGGTAGCCGTCAAGTGGAGCTTCAGGGTTGAAGCGTAGCCAGGACTCGTCCGCCGCAGACTCGGCTTCCTGTAATCTCTCAAGCCGCGATATCTTTTCAGCATCGCCAGCTTGATCTTTAGATCTCTTAGCCACCTTGTCCTTGGATTTAGCTTCTCTGGCCTCAGCTTTGGCTCTAAGCATTTTCCATTTCTCCCAATCCTCAAGCTTTCCGTCCCAGCTGGACCCACTCTTGTGTTGCTGGAACTCAGCTTTTTGGAGCTGCTGCATGATGGTCTTGCAGATCTCCTCACATTGGTGGCGATCATAGTTGAAAGCGACGGCTGGAAGGGCATCACGTTCGTGAAGGGAGCATAACAAAGGCATAATCGTCTTAACGATGTCTGAGGCGTCCGGCACATACTTCCAGAACTCTGGCAACTGTTTTGAAGTGGATGAAAATGCTTCTTCTCGATTTCTGACGTCTTGAAACTCCGTCTCAATTTCAGAAAGGAGCAAATTGTATGGCGAATGACTGTCCTTCAGCCAGCTCCGGAGTAGTTCTTTCAAGGCTGCCTCCCATTTCAGGATATCAACTTTCTGCGGGTTTGCTGACAAAGCTTTGGCAGGGTTGAGGTCTTCCGGAATTCGGTACAGAATTGTCTGCAGCTTGACCATCGCCTTCCATAAGATATGACAGTCACGTGGTTCGAGAGCAAGGTCTTCAGGGATGCCACGAGTTCTGTCGACCAGGGCAGCCACAGGATGAATATGGTTCAAGCCTGGGAGGCCATCCAGATCGAGGCGACCAAATGCGACACTCGCTGCAAGACCAGTAAAGCTGAATTGACGTGGTGGAACGTAGTAATACTTGCGAAGGTCCGAAAATATCGATGTGGATGGTGTACAGTTGTCAAGTTCGTGCCAATAGCCTGCTGTGTGGTTGCCAGCCAATCACTGAATTCATTTGGATCACCAACTGTCGCTGACAGAGCGATAATAGGGCATGGTGCCATCAATAACAACTGTTCCCAGACGACGCCATCTTCCGCCTGTCCGATCGAGCTCTGTCGTGCTTGAAAGTATGTAGCAGTCGCGTCAGGATATAGGAAGCTAGTGGTGGATAGAGAGATGAGGGAAAAGAAGGGTAGGCTGCAGGGTAAGCATTGAAGAAATTCACTGCGTTTGCTGAACGGGAAAGTAACGTATAGCGGTTAATGAAACAACCACGACAATTGCTTAGCGTGCAGGTAGTGAAAACATTGTTGGAGTGAAAATCCGCAACAACACTAAGTGCCTACCAACGTAGGGATCAATGCGACAGATGGGCATGACCAGAAATGAAAACATGGCTATTTCGGCAACCTCACATATGCTGACTTGACCAGAAATTAATGGTAGCAAACCGTTGACAGAGCCAGTAGCCGTAAACCTCCAGCTGGGAACGTCCTGGGCAGAGGAAAGGACGTCATGAAAGGCTTGACTCCGCTGAGAAACAACATTGTCGACGTCGATGAGGAGCTAGAGTCATAACACTTGTAGGCGAGTTTAGTATACGACTTTGTTGACGGCGAACACGAAATAGGTAAGAGAAGCAACAGGAACGAGGGCGCGGCCTGAATCTTCTCGCTCTTTTCTGGTAAGCACAAGTACCGTAGTCGGTAGCTAATCTTCTCGTTAACGCAGAATGCAAGTATCCTTCTCTTCTGGTCAGGCGCTTCGGAGAGCTGCTTCCGCCTGTAACCCTTGCGCAGAAGCAAAGGTGGAAGGTCCCAAAACCATTAAGCTGGGAAGCTTTATTGGTCGCCATAGTCAGGATCTGGCATATCTGGAGGACACCGAGTTGTTCAGCAGATTATCACTAGGTAAGGAGGATAGTCCATGGTTTGCTGTTCTTTCCAGAAGGTTTGACATTGTTGTTGTCAGTCACGGCTCGGGAAGCTTCCTGACCGGAACGACTTAGCGTTGGCCCCTATTTACTGTATAATAAAATCACCAGCAATTTGGTGGCAGCACGAAGTACTGTACTTCTTCGCCTACGAGGTACCATAACTTGGCACGTACACCATCTTCCACCCTAGGTTGGCCGATTACACTCTTCACTAGCTGGTTGCTCTCAACGAAAATCTGTAATATAGGCTGACGGCGAGTAGATCGCGCTCTGATACAAATCTATGAAGTAGTACGCTCTATCACAACAATCGCCATCGTTCCCGAAGTCGAATTCAATCTAATAGTCCCGCGGTATACTACATTAGCTCAAGCCGGACGCTGTAGTCGTCATGGTAATCACACCAACTCATCGCCACTGTTGTGTTGTGATCCGTCCTCCACAGGCGTGTATTGCTTTCCTCTCTTCTTCGAATCTTTCTTCGCCTGCTTCTTGGCCTTCTTGTCAGCTTTTCGAGCCTGGTCCTGTGCTTTGAAGTCACTGTTGACGCCTTGCAGCACCTTGCCAGGGTGGTAGACGCTTAAAACAGCTATTGCCAAGAACATTGGTACAGCATCGAATCTGCAATCATGGTAAGTCAACGATCGTGTCGCCACAGAGATTTCCACTTACACATATTGATACCACTCGTGCCTAGTGATGGTGTTTCCGTGGACGCCACCCAAACCGTATTCAATGAGACGGTAAATGTTTCGTAAGACGATCAAGCCAAGTGCAATCCAAATTGTGATCAGCAGAGGCCGCGCTTCTCGGTAGCTTCGGTCCAACAACGAGACATCTGTCGACTTTGCGTGGTCAGAATATTGCTCGTACTGTGTACGAGACATTTCCACGACCGTTTGTGACGCCTGATCTCGTTCCTGCCTCTTCAGAGTTTGTTGGAAGCGGAGAGATAAGGCAACGAAGACAGCGATAAACGCAAGCTGCAGGCCAACACCACCCGTGTATATATTTAAGCCGTCCTGAAGAATTTGGACACTGTAGTCAGTTCCGGAGGCCATCATACCACCAGCCAGTTGAACTACAAAAGCGGTGACGTCGAAGAGGACGAACATCAGGGTAATGCGCCGCGCTCGAATGCCATAGATGCGGTCATTGACGAGGAAGAAATGAACCATGCGACCTAATATCATGTAGATGAACGCGTTGATCCATAGAGGTGCCAGGAGGATCAGCATGAATTGTATCGTATATATGCCTGAATCGTGCTGGCGTGTCACCGATAATGATCGAGCGATGTATCCACCGAGCTCCCAGCAGCTACCCATAATAAGCACCCATGTGAACGGCTTGCGGTATCGGAATGCTTGGATAATATGAGTAATGGTGACGATGCCGAATAGAATGGCAAATAGGACTGTTGCAATGAATGAGGGGCAGTAGTTGTAGACCATGTCTGGGTCAGCCAGTGGATAACAGACGATTGCGACCATCCTGTCGATATACCAGAGAGCCTTTTGAGATAGTAGGTTTCGAATCTTCTTCTTTAGTGTCTTGGTTGATGATGTTAGGGATGGGTTGTGTGGGTGCATGAGGAAGAAGCATTGTGTGTGTCAAGAGAATTATATACCGACTACATGAACAGCTGCAACACCCAACATTTCTCGGTCTCTGGGGTATCATGCATGGCTTTGCACGAAGCTTGCGACAGCCTCTACCGGTTCGAGATAAGTCCTTACGAGCGAGGCTCAGGTGGAGGAGTAACAGACAGGGTGAAGATGTCTGGTTGCTATATTTGACATAGCCTTCTTGACCAATATCGAGCCATCACATTAAAGGCCTAGTCGTCCCCTTCGCATTGGAGATGGCTTGAGATACAAGCTAGGAACAGGCATCAGCAAATATGGGCGAGCAGAAACCCCTCGAGACCGTGAGATGGAAGTTCTCTTTCGAGGTTAGTGTGCTAGATCGTAAAACCCTTACTGCTTTGAGGCTAGTGGTATATTGGAGTATTTTAAGCATGCGGAAGCTAAGCCTCGTTGTGAACGACGATCCTCACTGTTGACACCACAGCAGCTTCTGGCACGACACTGCGATGGTCCATTGTCACAATAACATTGTGTCCCGGAACACACCGCTTCGCAGACGATGACTCAAAGCGTTTACCGGCTGCCTGCGCTTGTAAATAGCAAGACCGGCCTTAGCCTTGGCAAGCCAGGAACGATCAGAATATAGGTATTATCGAGCTGGTTTTCTGCGACGATGGATAAGAAACTGACAGCGACTCGAACGAGGTGTTCAAATTGAAAACATACTTCCAGCATGACAATAACAAGCATTGACAAGATCCGGATTGGTGGCTCGAAAGTCAGAACTGGCTGCCGCACATGTAAGACTCGCAAGGTGAAATGTGACGAACAGAAGCCGGCTTGCCAACGCTGTACCAAAGCTGGACGGCGATGTGAAGGTTACTCATCATCTCCGGAACCTCCTGTGGTGTTGCCAATAGGCCACAAATTCGTGCATTACGTCGAAGTCCAAAGGATGAGCAGCCCGGCCGCGGCCGAGCTGGATATGCATGCCCGTCGAGCGCTTGACTTCTTTCAGCATCAGACAGCACTTCAATTGGATAAACCTTTCTCAATCGATCTCTGCTCTCAATGGCTCTCTCGCTTGATGCATCACGAGCCAGCCATCAAACATGGCGTTATAGCCGTGGCTAGTCTCCACGAAAATTTCATGCGCCCTTCTGGCGCCGAAGCGAAGGAAGAACGAAAAATTCTGGCTCTTCATCATTATGGCAAATCGATCAACGAGGTTGTGCAGCTCAATAAAAAGGCCTCTGAATCAGCCTCGACGACGACGCTGATCACCTGCCTCTTGTATTGCTTAGCTGAGAGCTTGCAGGGCCATTTACATTCATCATGGAAACACATTGTAGCTGGCATTCAGCTATTGGCTGAAGTCGAAGCGGCTTCCTTCGATCATGAAAAGGCCAATATCGGCATGCCTCAGCCGTTACTCAACCTTCTTCGTCGAATTCTTATGAATCTCGGTACTCAGGCCATGGCTCTGCAAGACGGTCCAACCGACTCCATGGCAATGCAATTTATCAAGACTTCCCATCAGACCGTCAGTGAAGTGTTCATATCTACCGACCAAGCCTTGGCAGAATTGTCTCACCTCGTGAACGATACTTTGCGAGCAGTGACGTGGTACGTAACGCACAAGGTCGACATGGACCGTCCCGACGAGGATCTTCTGCTTGTGCGAGAGGCACTGGAGGAGCGATATTCCACCTGGGCCGTAGCATTCAACACTTTGCTTGTGGCTATCAATGGTGACTCGACCACCGAGGCAGGGGGTGACTGGAATACCGCACCTTTTATCCTGCGTGTCAATCAGGTCTTGTGTCGGATCATCATGTCTGGCTTGTACTCGGCATCTGAGACCGCCTATGATGCCTATTTAGAGGACTTCCAGACCATTGTACAATCGACAAAACACATCATCGCAATTGAACGCCAGCAGGGACAGGGTCCACGAAAGAGCTCCGACTGTTCAACACCGCCGCTAATGTCTTCGCCACCGATATTCAGCATGACACTGGGTATACTACCAGCATTGTTTTTTGTCTGTACAAGTTGCCGCCACCAAGAAACTCGACATGAAGCACTTCAGATCTTGCGGGAGAACAAAAGACGAGAAACCTGTTGGGATTCGGACGTGCTGAGTCGCGTGGCCGAGAGGCACATCACGTTAGAAGAACAGAAGATGATGGATTACTGGCGTGAGCGCCAGGCACAAGTGGACCAATGTTTGACCAGCAACTCTGTATCTCAGTCTGAAAACGGAAAATGTATCGACACAACACAGTTGCCTGGCAACATGCGCATCGACACGATGGTTGTCGATTTCACAGCTGAGAAGAGCGTTGTCATGTCTTTTCGGCAAACTCAATCTGGCGAGCGACATGATATGGTGATGGAGTGGACCGACTAACCGAACGATCAACGGTTTCCAACGATGAGACTAAACTTGGAACGCATTTTAGCGGAGGTGGCGGTATTGCATTAAGCTGTGTTGGTGGTGGAAGACCTAATATCGCTACCAGCTTGTGGCTATATCCAGACATCCGCGTAGTTTCATTTTGACGTCCATATTACCCCTAGCCAGTCCCGTATCCACTCGGAGCGGATCGCACCCCGTTAATTGTCGTTCTGGGCTTTTGTTCAATGCTTGTCAATTATTGGTAAACATGAGCTGCACCGAACGAGACTCGAGTGTACTTCATGTCCGACTAGAGTCAAGGTTTCGAACGTATCTGAGACCTGTCTTGAGTCCTCGTTGGAGTAACTTTGTTGTCTCGGCAAGCGTCGTGGACACGTGGAAACCGTTGGTCGGCAATCTCTTGGTGGGCTGACTGTGTGGTTAGGGCAAGCCCCCAAATGAAACACCTAAACATATAACCAATTAGCGGTGCGCGTATCTTTAGCGAGTGATCATCTCGAGGCCTCGTGGTTACTGTAGATCCCCTTCCTACTCAGTAGGTACTATTCTCCTGCTTTCAGGACCTTCTATTAATGCGATATGTTCTGCTTGTATGACAAGTACTAGAGGGTGCAGCAACCGCTGGCCTCGACCTTTCCCTTCCCACGCTTTCGTTATCAATCGTTCGAGTTAAGACTCAACGACGCGATTGAACACGTTCTTTTTGTAAATTAAGGAACTGCAGGCCAGTGATAGTGTATAATTCGATATCACCTTCTACAACGATACGCAGCTTAACCTAACCTCTCTCAAACCCAAACGAGATAGCTAGCGCACTTTACCAACTATATCTCACAAGACTTGCTGAACCGATTCGGCCTGGTCGATTGATCAGTGAACGAAGGATCGCGAGTCGAAATGTGGCAGCGATATGGTCACAAGCAGCCGACCATAAGTAATCCCATGTATTTCACAGAATTGGACTACGATGACGGATATGGACATGGATATGGATATGGATACGAAGACCGATATTTGGAAACAATACCGGAGGTAGACTCTATCAGCAGCCGAAGACAAAGCGTTCAACTTGAACTTCCTGATCTGCCATTGTGAGTTACAATCTTGATTGTAGAATGCTGTGCTAACTACAGCAAGTCGAGTTATGCCTCCTCTGACCGGGATACCCCAGCCTGTCAACGTCAACTCTTACCAGCCGGCCACGTCTTCGACTGCGCGTCCAACCGGTCAGGGGCTTCGAATTGATGTGCCTCACGAACAGGTGATGGGGGAAGATATATCACCGTTATCGCCTCAAACATTGCCCGAGCACAGTCAAGACGAGCCGCCTGTGTCCCCTATCTACGCAATCCGCCGTACACAGGCAAGAGCGCCATTACCCGAACAACCCTTTCAGAGTCACATCCCGCGCAAGGTGACAAAAAATCAGGGAAACGAAGAGAAAGTGCAAACCAGATGGGATAGCTTTTCGGGGGAGCCTATTCAGGAAGACGCAGGCAAGCTTTCGTCCGTACGACCAGGATCACAACCTGTAGAAATGCAGTACCCTCACCTGAAGGAACGAACGAGGCAAATCCTAGCCGGCCTACGGGAAAGGGAAGCTGCGAAGAAGAAGACACCAAACAAAGTTTCACCGCCAGTGTTAGATGGTCCACGGGATGACCAGCCACAAAGTGAACCAAGGAAGAACGCGAGTGGAAGAGCTGCAACAGTCGAAACAATCGAAACAGTCAAAACCACTCCAGTGGCGCAACACAATCCCACGCAATTGCCAGAGTTGGACATAAATTGTATGAGTGCACTTTACAGCCCCGCCGAGGTTTCTACGGCTTATCACTCGTCTCCTCCTCAGCACACTGTTCGATCTACGCCTTCGGATGAGAGCATCAAACCGATTGCGCCGCTGAAAGCTACAAAGAAAAACAAATCGTTGGATCTGACAACAAATCAACCAGTGGAGAGTCCACCTAGAAGTCCCAATTCGCACCACTCGTCACAGAATCTTACTTTTGACACTTCACATCCTCGAAACGAAAGTCCCATATATGACCCTGAACCTACCACACCCATAACACCTACAGCCATTCCAGAACCTCTGTTCAGACCCAAGCCTACGGATATGTCCTTCTCCTATGGAGCGCTTGATCTTGAACGGGAAGACAGCCATTTTAGCTGGACTACGTACACTTCATCAGCTACAGAATCACCTTGTTCTATAACACAAATTGTGCGTGAGGCCTCGCCTCCTCCTATGCAAGTGGCACCTCCGCCCATAACTATTCGCAAGCGGCCAGTCGCTACCAGCCCTCCCACGAATTCAGTACCTTTTATGCATCAGATCTACACTAACTCAACACCCAGCGTTATCTCGCGGAAGCCTGTACCAACGTTTGGTTCCCGATCAGCTTCCTCAATTACACCAACGTCCAGAGCAGCTTCGACATCAAAGTCGCTGCCACCAACGCCTACTGTCATGGAAGCAGCTGACAAGATTGAGAATCTCGACGCTCAACTAGAATCGCTGAATCGTCGCAAGCACAACATCCTACGCATTATTCGAGATTTGGAAGGATCTCTGGTGAAGAATGCTATCACATACAATATGTGGAAGCGTAGAGAAGTCGAGAAAAGCATCACGAACCACAAGTTAGAGCTTGACGATATTGGCTCGGATGTGTACGAGATCAGTTTGCGGTTACATCGAACGCAGAGGAAACGCGATCGTGAAGTCGGATACGAAGCATGCACAGGATTGTGGATCAAGAGAGTAACGAGCTGATCATAATTAGCAGAAGAGGGATATTAAACAAACCTAGCGCACATATTTGAAGTCCGAACATCGACAGTACAGGCACAGGAAGTTTCTCCATTTACCAAGGCAACAAAAGCACTGATGGGAATGGAACATGATTGCAGCGAATTTCTCGAGATACCCGTTTGGCGTTGGACGACCTGATTACTTTGGTAGCGATTGGCGCTCTTGAAAGGAAACCAGTATAGTCAGGGTGTAATAGAATTGTTCTTGTGAACTCCTTGTATGCGCCTCAGCTCCAAAATTCGTGGCGTATTGTCGTGGACTTGTTGCTTCAAGCCTCACACCCCAAGAAAACTTTCAGTCAATGTAACTCATATAACTTGCAAGCAATGCTTCTACTTCTTCCCACTCTTCTTGATACCCTGTCCTCCTGTGTTCAACGGACCTTTGCCCTTGGCTTTATCAGCCATATCCTTCTTAGCCTTTGCATCTACGCCCTCTTGTTAGCCAAGTACCAACCTTCCTCAGTATTTGGTATGACGCACCAGCGGCTTGCTTGGCCTTGAATGCCACTTCGTCCTCGTCAAGTTCCTTCTTGTCTTTCTTTGGTGCCTTGAGAGGCTTGGCCTTGCCACCTACGAGAAGAACGCATCAGTAAACTCCTCCTGTTGGGCACCCGGACATTGCCAGAAGTGTAGAAGCGTTTCTGTGCAGCGACGAAGTTTCGTACCTTCTCTTGATGCGCCACCCATGTTTGCAAGTAATTCGGATCGATTCAGAGAGAGTGAAGGGTCGAGGGCGTATTGTAGAATCGATTTCGAGCGGTGATGGTGGAGGAAGTATCCGTTCTGCGTGAACTACTGTCGAGATGATGTTTTCCCAGTGGGCACCCAAAAGTCCGGATCCGTGGACAGGCGGCAGGCACTGTCGATCACAAAATGCCCCACTCTCCGTGTATTTTTATATGTGGAAGTTTTGCCGAGGACTATCGTTATTTGTGACAAGCAACTAAATACCTTTTCGTGGCAGATCGCTCGACCTTCGACACCGTGAATCTATACCACAACTTCGATCATTGCCTTGTGTCGCCGATCCAAAGAATTGCCATCTACCAAAAAAGTAACAGCAATGGTGAATACTGCCAGTTGGGCTTCTCGATAAATATTGGACTATGAAAGAATTTGAGGCTAACACTTCTGCCATCTTAAAGGCTAGGACTCCGTCAAGGTCGCTGCCTTCATTTGCTAAAGATGAGGTCTCGTTCGACAAGTCGCTCCGAGGGCGAGTACCTTAGCTCTGATCCAGAGACGAAGGCAACTAAGCCACCTACTCATCGAAATGACTATCGCGTTAATCGGCACGCCAGACATCATTCTTCTGCTCGACCACGACGTTCTCGATCACGTTCAAGATCGCCGTATCGTGCTGCTAGAGGCGAGAAAAGACGAAGAGAGGATGATCATAGACCATCGAAGAATGACCCACGAACATTTACAGTAAGGTACGAAGACGATAGAAATTCGGGATACCATTCGCACGGGGATCGCAAGTCTAAAAGATCACGAACGTTTTCACCCAGCCGGAGCCGAAGTCGCTCGCCATTCAGACACGACAAGATTGCTGAGAAGGTCGAAGAGGAAACACAAAATAAACAGTTAGTGAGCACTCAAGATCAGAGGAGTGATGGAGTGCTGCAAGTAGAGAACGTAGCTAAGCCCGTGGAGCAGAGTCAGAACGCTCAGAACCTGAAACAAGCAAACGAAGAGTACGCACCCTTCCTGATTTGGGTTGATCCTGCTAACAATTACAGCGACGCTGTTGAAACCCCTGCACCTGTCATACTGGACGAGGCGGCGATAATTGAAGCTCGCAGGAGACGTCGCGAAGCAATCAAGAACCAGTATCGAGGTCAAGCGCCGTCGCTTCTTGTACGAGCTCTACATCCTGGTGCAGATACACCAGTTGACTCTCCAAACGCGACCTCAAATCGATCAGGTAGGCAGGTCATTACCGAACCCAAATCCATGCTAACATCGTCAGTCTCACCTTCATCAGCTCCGGTCTCAACGCCTAGTACACCTGCACCTGAAAGCATTTCAGCACCACTATCGCCAGCGGTAATCAATCTTGACAGAGACGAAGATATAGCTAACAACGATATGTTCGGCTCACCTAAGCAGGCTGGTGAACCATCAGCTGCAGACTACGATCCTACCACTGACATGCAGGAAGAGCGGTCAAGACATGACAAGCGACTCTTCAAGGAAGATGAAGTTTCAGAAGAAACGGCGGACCAACGCGCGCTTGAGCAGGCTGTCAATGCTAAAGAAATAGTCAAGGAGAAGAGAAACGAGTTCGACATGTTTGCTGATGAGGATGACGACGATGATATGTTTGGCGAGGAGCTAGTACGCAGATCAAAGCCTTCCGAGAAGTCCGCACAAGCTCTCGACGTCGGCATGATGGACAATTGGGATGATATCGAAGGTTACTATCTGACTATTTTAGGTGAGCTGATAGATGGTCGATATGAAGTGACAGCAAACCTCGGCCGCGGTATGTTCGCTTCCGTCGTTCGAGCTACCGATACCAAATTGAACCAAGTCGTTGCGATTAAGATTGTTCGCAAAAACGAAAGCATGCGCAAGGCAGGAATTAAGGAGGTTGATATCCTGAAAGATCTTGCTGCCAATGACCCGGACGATCGCAAGCATGTTGTTCGACTGTTAAGATCATTCGACCACAAAGGACATCTTTGCATGGTATTCGAAAACATGTCTATGAATCTAAGAGAAGTGCTCAAGAAATTTGGTCGAGATGTCGGAATTAACCTCAAAGCTATTCGTGCCTATGCGCAACAGCTTTTCTTAGGCTTGAGTCTGCTAAGGAAATGTCAGTATCTACATGCTGATCTCAAGCCGGACAATATTCTCGTCAATGAAGCTCGTAACATTGTCAAAATTGCTGATTTAGGCTCAGCAAGTCCTATCACAGAGAATGTCACAGCACCGTATCTTGTGTCACGATTCTACCGAGCACCAGAAATCATTCTCGGCATCGAATATGACTACGGTATCGACATGTGGTCGACAGGATGCACCCTTTTCGAACTATACACCGGCAAAATTCTATTCACAGGCCGAAACAACAACAGCATGTTACGCAACATTATGGAGTGCCGTGGCAAATTCCCACACAAGCTGTTAAGGCGCGGAACTCTCGCATACGAATACTTCGATGACCTACTCAATTTCAGATCACAAGAACAAGACAAGGTCACAGGTCGTATCGTCACGAAAATGATCGACATCAAAGCAAAACCGATACGAGACTTGCGATCGAGGCTGATACCGAAGGACAAACGGCTAGGTGAGCAGGAGAAGAAAGAGCTTGAATCGTTCGTGGATTTATTGGAAAAATGTCTGGATCTAAGACCGGATAAACGCATTACACCGGCTGATGCTTTGAAACATCCTTTTATAACTAGGACGAAATAGGTAGCTTCCATGGACAATAGACGGAATTGATGGATCTGTGTTTATAACTGGTTGATATATTACCATCATCTGCCAATACTTCCTACTGCCATAATTAATTAAGTTCCAAAATTCGAATCAATTTCAAGACCAAGTTTTTTCAGCTTATGCCAGTACAGCATTCACTTCATTCAATTCCAATACCGCACTTGCTTGCAGCATGTACTGTATTATGTAGACACCCCATACCTACATGTAAGTAGGCATCTTGCTTTGTACAGTGTACAGTGTATACCTCAAACTCCCTCATCCTCGCCAAAAGCCAAGTTTTACAACGCATGCACACATTCAATCATAAAAACTCATCATTCATCATCATATCCACCCCTTCACTCACCGCCGTCGCACCTGCACTTGCCACCATCTTCACCGTCTCCACCGCCTTCTCCACTCCACCCCTAACTCCAAGTCCATCATCAACAAACCCATCCCCCCACCCCACCCAAATTCCCAGCATCCTCACAACACCGCCCAAAAACGCCCACACCGGAGCCCATAAATAGGTCAGCCGACTCCATCGCCACAGCATCGTCGGCAGGACGTATGGGAATTCTGGCTCGGGTTGGATGGGGAATGTGTAGTGCGATGCGTAGGGGGGGTGGGAGTACAGTGTGGATAGGGTTGTTTCGAGGATGTACCATGTTGTTAGGAGGAGGATGAGCCAGCCTAGAGGGGTTGGGTGGGGGAGGTGGGAGAGGAGATACTTGACTGTGGGTGGGGTGGTGTTTGTTGTTTTGGTGGTGGGTTTGTTGGGTGGAGGGTGGAAGAGGAGGGGGAGGGGGAGTTTGATGTTTAGGATTGTTGTGGTTGGGAAGAGTGTTTCTGTGGTTGGTGTTGTTGTGTGCTGTTGGGGTTTGATTTCGATAGAGGTTTGTAGTTGTGACGACTGTTGTGACTGTTGTGGTTGTTGTGATTGTTGTGACTGTTGTGACTGTTGTTGTTGGTGTTGCTGTTCAGCCATCTCGTGCTCGATGTTTGATATTCCTTTCTTTGCATCGTGGATGTGGCGGCGTAAACGATCTAGTCTTGAACCGAGGCGGTCGAGGATTTCTTCTTCTGTTTGGCTGAGCGGATCATCACCTAGACGAGATAGAATCGTTATGTCTGTGTGATCCATTTCGAGGATGTTTTCGAGGGACTGGATTGTGGCGTTGCCTAGTGTGAGTGTATCGTCTCGACTGCTGGGCTCAGTGCCTTGTAGCGCTAGCTGGGTGCTGGTTTGTTCTCTGACTTTGATCTTGTCTTTGGCTTCACTGAGAACCTTTTGGGCTAGACTCTCGCCAGTTACGGTGGAGTTGATAACAACAGGCCGAGAATCAGATGTTGCTTCGGCGGCCACCTCGGTGTTGTTGACATCGTGAGCACCGACTTTTTCTTTGACGATTCCTTTCATGAGCTCTTCTGGGACCTCCTGCGTGACTTCGAGGACAGGCTCTAACTTCGCCGATTGACCATTCGGGCCAGGAGTATCGACCCAGCCACCGGCATTTACATGAGGCGTCTGAGCATATCGTGTGGTTTGGCCATTACGCTTCGTAGTCTTTATGGTATCAGGTAGGATTGTGTCGGTCCATGCTCCGACCACTTTGGGTGTCTGCTGCACGGTTTTCGACATTCCTTCGGAATATAATTCAGGTCGCTCAATTAGCATCTGACCTGCTTCCAAGGTCTCATCTAGGACTACATCTTCGTGTTCTCTGCCGGCGTTGACGACATCGTCATTGACTGTCTTGTCTGTAGGAGTCGATGATCTAGGAGTACTACTAGACCCTCGTGCCAGCCGTTGCAGAACCTCATGTGATCGACTTCGGTCTGGAGAAGGTCTGACCACAGGTGTGCTCGAATGTTTACCTGTACTTCCTGCCGATGATGTTTTGTAGATAACAATTGGCGTGTCTAGGATACCCTCTCCAGTCAAGCTACTGCTCCGTCGAGACCTGCTTTGATGTAGTCCAAGATCAGATACTTCGGACACTGGCGATTTGGACGTTGCTCGTATTCGCTCATGCGATTCTCTAGCTCTTAGCTGACTCAACCTGCTAGTTGTGACAGCTTGCTTTGCAATGCCTTCGATCTCCCTATCTCGATGGTAGTCCTTGGCTATGGCTTTACTACGCACAGGAGGGCTCTCTGAAACTTGAATTGATTGGCCCGTGAAGTCCATGTCTAACCTTCTGCTCTTCTCGGGAGAGGTGAGGATCTCTTGGGTATCAGAAAGTTGATTTGGAGATTGATTTGCGAATTCAGGTTCAATTGTTTTTATGGGTTGGTCCGCAGCCACCTGCATCCAATCAATATCTGAAGTTGCTTGAGACTGTTGATCACTCTCCAAAGTAAGGTCGCCTTCAGGCGCAAGTGCTTCATAGCTTGGTGCCGGTTTGAGAGGTTTATGCAGCTCAAGGGATCGTCTGAAGCCATTACGTCGAAGCTCATTAGGTTGGGGTCGCTGTGAACTTGAGATGAGAGGCGCGACACTTTTCGTCTCTTGGAAATCATTTTGGTGGCCATCCGCAAGATGCGGTTCATTGTCACCTGACGATTTACGAGCAGGAAAGCCATGATTCTGAGGGAAGAAATTCTGACGTTGAAGACGAGGATTATGTGGCATAACATTCCGTGGAAGGTCTTCACCATGCCAATTATCATTACGTGCTGAATGTTCCTGAGATCGATGGTTATGGACGGTTTGGAGCGTCACGTCCGAGAACGTGCGTTGATGCTGGGGCCTGGTAACCAAGTCGCTGGCAAGCTTTATTCTTCCAGCTTTGCTGAACGGTATCAGACGGAGTGGTGGTAAATTTGGGGACAAAGCAACGGGATCAGGTACATCGATATTATCGTTGGCGATTCTCCCGGCCTTGCTAAAAGCGATGGGTTTCCTAGACAGCCAAGCTTGCTCGAGGGTTTTTCGATCTTTAGCACTCTCCAACACGAGAGGAGTCAAAGCCTTCTGCAAATTCCGGTCCGAGAGGTCCCTAACGAAGCTCATGCCAGTTGGATCGGATAAGACAGATGCTGTTGTGAGATCCTCATCCGCTCTGCGCGGCTTTTTGTCCAGCGGCAGTCGATTCGTTGGCGTCGAACCACCCGAGCGGGGAACATGCCGGGAAGCATCATGTGGACGTTGCTTGGTTGATTTGTAACCATTAAGCTTAGGTTCATTCTCCTTGTTCAGATCATTGTCTTCGGGATCCGATATTTCACCTTCAGTGGCTGCCAGGTCTTCCTCTTGATCAATTCGCTCGTATGTCTCAGTCAGAGCTCGCGGAGGGCTGGAAAAGGTTGGTAAAGGACTTGCGATCGAGGAGCCGCCGCGCGATCTTGGAGGGGTTGAGAGGCCAGTATCCTCAATTGGACTTGTATCTTGCGCTAGAGATCTACCATAGGAGTTCTTGAAGTCATTATTGCGCGATAGAGGTAGTACGGAATGCGCCAATCGCTGTTTCGCTCGAGGTTTCAACTCGCGGTTGACGTTGATTGCGCGAATCTTGTGACGAGAATGCGACAGACTGTCTTTGGAAGACCGTGGTAGTGGTATGAGAGAGTGTTGCGAGCGTTGTGAGTGCTGAGACGCGTCACTGTCATCGAGGATAGTATCAGTAAAGAATTCCTGCTTCTCCGGCGACTTTATCAGCGATGGGATAAACTGTCGACGCGATTCTCTATTGTGGACAGAGTCATTTTCCTTGTTCCTCGCATTCGAGTCAGATCGAGTGTCGCGTGCGCGTGTAGCCATGTTGAACGTGTTTCAGCGTCGATCCTTGACAAGATCGGTGCATTGTAGTCGCATATCCTGGATGTGTAGATCGGTTCCGAGGAAGAAATGTAGAATCGAAGAATGAGAAGCGATAAGTGGTCGGCGAGTTGTTGATGTTTATGCGAAACGGGACAGTGGCAGATACAAGTGGATGTGCAAGTTCCATTGATAGAGTGGCTGCATTTTTAGTTTCCAACTCTACTTTTGCAGTAATTGTTAATGATGATGTCGACCATCTTTTACTTCTACTGCGAAAAATAAAATAGCAGGCAAGTCGTTTTGCCTTCACCTCACCCCTCCCATCTACTCATCTTATAATATACATCTTGGATCCAGATGTTTGCCCGCACGACATCACCGTGATATGCGAAAAGCTCTCCCATGCCTACCGCGACACATCCAGTACCGCTCTGAACCACTGCTGTGCCTACGACATTCATTTTCTTCAAAATCATATGGGCTCCGGCACGCGCCACGTCAGCCCTTCGTTAGACCAGCTCATGTCCAATACTATCGCCGAAGCATATCGAGTCTTCCTGACTTGTCAGTCCAACAAGATGATGGAAGAATTCCTAGACTCTCGGAGGATGCGAAGAGATGGGACAAACCCAGGGGCAACAAGTCCAGAAATCCCCTAGACTGGGCTGCTGAGTTCGACAGATTTCTGCCATCTACTGTCAAAGGCGTCTTACCAGCTGGCCATCTCAGCAACAATGGGAATTCCACCCCCGTGCTAGAATTGGCTCATATTGAGACGATAACGAATGGTGCACGGAAAAGAGCCAGAGTTAACATATTTGCATGGATGATTGAGAATGGCTACGAAGGGGCTGCCGTCTGGTTGATAACTGAGTGTTTGCGACAGCTAGCTGCAGGCACCAGGGTGAACTCTACGAAACCTCCTTCCAACATACATTGGCCTGACGATTTGTTTGTGTCACTAACAACAACAGTCACAACAGTCACAACAATCACAACAACCACAACAGTCACAACAGTCGTCACACAATCACAACAACCACAACAGTCACAAC
>Ga0115849_10001_pt1:0-37500 | contig 42920 bp, 21 predicted proteins | sample InSIn3SAF170_FD_83863 | JGI IMG/M metagenome (GOLD analysis project Ga0115849, IMG submission 83863) | reverse complement strand
AGAACCTTGAAATAAAGAGATAACTTTTAGATTTAGATAAAGGAGGATTGGCGGTGAAAATAGCAGTTTACGGGAAAGGCGGAATCGGTAAATCAACAACTAGTTGTAATATCTCAGTCGCTCTAGCGAGACGTGGTCAAAAAGTGTTACAGATTGGGTGTGATCCCAAACACGATAGTACTTTTACTCTTACAGGATTTCTAATACCTACAATTATAGATACTTTACAATCCAAGGATTATCATTATGAGGATATTTGGCCCGAAGATGTAATTCACAAGGGTTATGGAGGGGTGGATTGTGTGGAAGCAGGGGGTCCACCCGCAGGAGCCGGGTGTGGAGGATATGTGGTGGGAGAAACTGTAAAGTTGTTAAAAGAATTAAATGCATTTTACGAATATGATATTATATTATTCGATGTATTAGGTGACGTGGTCTGTGGAGGTTTTGCCGCTCCATTGAACTATGCAGATTATTGTGTTATTATTACAGATAATGGATTCGATGCATTATTTGCAGCTAATCGTATTACTGCCTCTATAAGGGAAAAAGCTCGTACACATCCACTCCGATTAGCAGGCTTGGTGGGAAATCGTACATCTAGAAGAGATCTTATAAATAAATATGTAGAAGCCTGTCCAATGCCCGTAATAGAAGTATTACCTATTATTGAGGATATCCGAGTTTCCAGAGTAAAGGGTAAAACCTTATTTGAAATGGTTGGATCTGAACCATCCCTTAACTATGTTTGTAATTATTATCTAGGCATAGCAGATCAAATATTGTCCCAACCAGAAGGTATTGTCCCAAAAGAGATTCCAGATCGGGAATTATTCAGTTTACTCTCTGATCTTTATCTAAATCCCATTGGTGGTGGGGGACAGAAAAAAAATAATAAGGAAAATTTACTTGGGTTTACGAGGATTTAGAATCAACAATTTATCCACTTCTCCACAATTTGTTGTCAATTTGTTGACAATTTTATTATTTCTTGTTATCATTCTTTTGTGTTACTAGTATTTTTATTCATTATTTCTTTTCCTTATTTATCCTTAGCCTTTTATTCCCTCCCTATTATGTCGACAAAAATTGTTGAAACTATAACGCTTGAATGTGAAACGGGCAATTATCATAGCTTTTGTCCTATTAGCTGTGTATCCTGGTTGTATCAAAAGATTGAAGACAGTTTCTTTTTGGTAGTGGGCACAAAAACATGTGGTTATTTTCTCCAAAATGCACTTGGAGTTATGATTTTTGCAGAACCCCGCTATGCAATGGCAGAATTAGAAGAAGGAGATATATCGGCCCATTTGAACGATTATGAGGAATTGAAAACGCTTTGTATTCGGATAAGAAAAGATAGAGACCCCAGCGTCATCATATGGATAGGCACCTGTACTACAGAAATAATAAAAATGGATTTGGAAGGTATGGCACCCAAATTGGAATATGAAATTGGAGTACCAATTCTAGTGGCAAGAGCAAATGGACTGGATTATGCTTTTACTCAGGGGGAAGATACTGTCTTAGCTGTAATGGCACATCGTTGTCCAGACCAAGAATTCCCCATTAGTGAATCAAAAGAAACTAAAACCAAATTATTCCCAAATCCTCTTCTGAAGGAAAAGAATTTGGTGGAATATGCAAATCATCCTCCCTTAGTTATTTTTGGGTCTTTACCCTCGAATTTGGTTTCTCAACTTGATACAGAATTAAGACGCCAATTCATCAAGGTATCAGGTTGGTTGCCCGCTCAGAGATATGCCGATCTTCCATCACTGGGTGATGGAGTTTATGTTTGTGGGGTTAACCCTTTTCTTAGTCGTACAGCAACAACTTTGATAAGACGAAAAAAATGCGAATTAATCGTAGCTCCTTTTCCTATTGGTCCGGACGGAACGCGTGCTTGGATCGAAAGGATTTGTCCTGTATTTGGTATTGAGGCCCAGAGTTTGGAGGAAAGAGAGGAACGGATATGGGAGAGTTTAAAAGATTATCTTGATTTGGTACGCGGAAAATCTGTCTTTTTCATGGGAGATAATCTAATAGAAATATCTATAGCCAGATTCTTAATCAGATGTGGTATGATCGTTTATGAAATTGGTATTCCATATATGGATAAACGGTATCAAGCTGCTGAATTAGCGCTTTTACAAAATACATGTATAAGAATGTGTATGCCTATACCACGAATTGTAGAGAAACCAGACAATTCGAATCAGATACGACGTATGCGCGAGCTACAACCCGACTTAGCCATCACCGGAATGGCTCATGCTAACCCGTTAGGGGCGAGAGGAATTGGTACTAAATGGTCAGTTGAATTTACTTTTGCCCAGATTCATGGATTTGCCAATGCGAGAGATGTACTCGAATTGGTTACCCGACCTCTACGACGTAACGAAAATTTAGATAACTTGGATCGGACCACCCTGGTTCGAAAGAACAACGAGTTATATACCAGTACTCCTGTTAAATAAGATAACATATAATATATATTAATAGCATATGCAATATCCAGATATTAGAATATTTCTTATAAATCAATTATGTTAAATCGAATATTTCTTTATATAATATAAAAACTATTTCTATACTTAGAAATAATATATATGATAAAATCATAAATTTATCAAAATAATTCTTTGATCAAGATCAAAGGGAGTTTTAATATGATAAAAGTACTTGGTCTACTATTGGGTCCATTATCCTCATGGGTAGAAGTTTCAGGTCCGATCATCATATTTGGGCTATATTATGGATTTCTTGCTACATTGCCTTTTGGTCCCTCTAAAATCTATTCCACGAGATCCTTCCTTTTGGGAAAACCTGGCTATGGTATAATAGCCATAAGTGGTTCTATTACGGGACAATTAATAGGATTTTTGTCCATGTATTATTCGCCCATCTATGCAGCGCTGTGGAAACCTTATGCAATAACTTTATTAGTCGTACCATATATGTTCTTTCGTTTTTTCCAAATTATGGACAAACCTTCAAGTTCTGAATCTCCGCACCTCATGAATTCGATCAACAATCCAAAAGCTCTAAGTCTATTTATGGATGGTCTAATTCTTCAATTGTTGAATCCCATTCTTTTAGCAAATCCCGTATTAACAAGACTGGTGAACCTCTTTCTTTTTCGTTACAGCCCTAATATATCCTTTATGATAAGTGGTCTTTGCGGTTGGTTGGGCGGTCATATTCTATTAACAATTTTTATAAAATGGGTATCTTTCCGTATAGATCGTAATTCACTTATCGATAATACTTCATTAAGACGTTATATCAATCGAACCTTTAGTTTACTTATTCTTTGTTATTGTTCGTTCTATTTGGGTAGAGCCCCATTACCTTTTCTTAAAGGTAAATTTTATGAAGACAACACTGGCCGCTCTGTGACTATGGCTAGAGATGACCGCTCCGTGGCTAGAGATGACCGCTCCGTGGCTAGAGATGACCGCTCCGTGGCTAGAGATGACCGCTCCGTGGCTATGGCTGGAAAAAAACGCTCTGTGGCTATAGATCCACAAAAACTTCAAGAACTTATAAAAGAAGAACTTTTATTCTTTTATAAGTTCTTCCAGCAGCGACCATGGCCCATTATGTGCTTTGATCATAATAGGGTTTATCAACCGATACGATATATTGGAAATAGCCCATTTACTCGCCTAGGTCCTGTGAGGACCGAAGTCTCTCAATATTTTTTTGGCGCATACTCAAGTGATGGAAAAAACAGAATCTCTTTTACGTTTTTACCTAGTGTATCGGGACTTAGGGAAAAGATCGGTGAATATAGAGCTTCTTTATATAATCCTCGCGCATCTATTTTAGATACTTCTGAGGATGCTTATTATAGATGGAATCATACCATGAAAAGAAAAAGAGATTCTTTAGGGAATGAATTTTCGGATCGAGTGAAAGCTCTAAGCCATGGATCTCCCGCTGAAAATATTATAGAAAGGAGAGTGAAATTCTCCAATTCTAAGGGGGATTCTTTTACTGAAATGTATGATCCATTCCTTAATGGGGCATTCCGTGGAACAATAAACCAATTTGAGTCCCCCCAAATGCTGAACGATTCGATCATTTCGAATCTTTCGGATTTCATAGAGATATCTATGAAAGACCGTACAGAGGTATCTCTGGAATACCCTGCAAAGGGATTCCCGAATGATCCACTTGGGTATGGGTACCATATCTCTTATCTTTGGCAGGAATTGGAACACGAAAGCTTTCCACTACCCTGGGAGCCCTTACCTACAGATACTGTTCGTTCGCTTCTCCCGGTCTTTATATCCTCTGATCCCGGAACTCAACCCAAATATGCTTTAAATAGATTTCAATTAAAAATTTTTTCTGATCTGATCCAGACCCCAGAAATGAATCCACCATATTGGTTGGCAGTAGCCTTGAGATCATCCAATATAAATATCCCACGGCAAATAGCTTTAGGTAATGCACCGATCTACACAACCTATTTAGTTAATGCTTACACCCGATTTGACCATCTTACAAAACCTTCGCCCGAAGGTCTCATAAAAATGGAATTGATTTTGTGTGTATTTAAGAAGGAACATCTTTTCGTTTACGAGAATTTGTGTTTCCTTTTCGAGTGTTTGGCGCAATATGAGTGGGCAATACTACGAAATGGTCACGAGCTTATACCTCCGGATAAGCGTGATTCAATGGAAAAGAAAGATTTTATTGCCCTTTACAGGGAAATACTATTAAATGAACCTCTCCAAATTAGAGAAATTCGGAAACATGTGCCTCGATGGTCATCTGGTTTGATGATAGGTGAATATGATGACGTAGACCCAGTTCTATTATCATCGAATAGGATTCTTTCAAGAAAGGTCCAAGATACAATGACCTTTGATATTGGGCAAAGACGAATAGGAGTAGTTCAAAACCGTTATTCTGCCGAGGCAGATTATCGTCGGAACTTAATCCAAGGATCCATACGTGCTAAAAGACGGAAAATTATGATATGGAAGAGGATACAACCGAATGTACATTCCCTTTTCTTTTTGAAAAGAACAGAAATACCCGCTTATCCTAAAGATTATTATGACACGTCCGATTCTGGTAGAGTGGATAAGGAACAAATCGAGGAAGAAGTTAGGGAAAAAATCCAGAGAGTCGAAGATCCATCATCCCAGCAGACAATTGCTGAGTGCTTATGTTTAACGTGGCCAGAATTGCACTATTTCAGAGGTTTATTATTAATGGCTCAATCAAATATTAGAAAAAATATTATATTACCATCACTTATTATAGCCAAAAATATGGGTCGTATTTTATTATTTCAAGTCCCCGAATTTTCCAAAGATTGGGAAGAAATGAGGAGAGAAATGCATGTCATATGTGCTTCTGATGGTACCGAATTGCCTGAAAAAACATTCCCAGACAAATGGGAAACACAAGGTATGCAGATAAAGCTTATATTTCCTTTTCGTTTGAAGCCTTGGCATAGATCCAAACCCCAATCTGCAAAAAGATTGCGTTGGAGTTATTTAACGACCTTTGGATTAGAAACTGACATACCTTTCGGTGATCCAAACTCAAAGCTAGGAATTTTTTCCAAATTTTTAAAAACCATCCACAAAAAAGTGAAGAGACGATTGATGGGATCTACAGGAATAAGACGCGTTCCACGAGTTGGATATATAGACAAGAGTGAACTTAATGACCGGATACAAAATAAATTACTAAGTGAGATTACCCCTATGGGTAGTGCAAATGATTCATCCGAAGTTAATGATCAATTTGGATATGAACCCCAAACAATTAATGTGAAAGATCAAGATGATTGGACGACCACAATGAAAGAGCGGATCGAATCTATCGCGATCATAAATAGCTCTCCTTTAACTGGAATGTCTCTGGTGGATTCAGAGATTCATACCGGATCGAAGGGAAGTTTTAACATATTGGGATCAACATTAAAAAAACGATTGGTTCAGATTCGGCGAATACCTGTTTTATTTCGAAATAAAAGTGTACAATTAATCCGAAAAAGGTTCTATTCAATGAAATTTTTTATCAAAAGAATGGACCGAAGAATGGACCGAGATCTCTTACCAAGTGTTATTAATTTCATTGCGTCAAATATCAAATTTTGGATTCAATCCGCTTGGATTCGATCCACGAGGAATATAACAACAATTTACGGACGAATATTCAATATCAATAAAGATATTTCAAGAATCAATAGAGGTAAAATTACCAACTACTATTCAATCAACGAAAAAATACAAGATTTTGAAATTCGTCCTGATCGAAACATGTTCTCAATGTCCCAAGCATATATATTTCACAATATATGGCAGATAAGGGCATTAGATCTACAAAGAATATTGGATCACGAAAAACCACAAGATCTGAAAGAGAATGACTGGAAACAATGGTTGAGATGTTTTGACCGGTACAATTTATCCCCACAGATATGGTCTAGGATAAACCCAAATAAATTTAGAAATATAGTAAATAAGCAATGTACATGTTATGAAGAACGATTCGTTCCTTATGAACAACAAGAAGATTCTATATTTGCGACTGTGATGGAACCTTTTTTGGGACTACTTCGGAAAATGAACAAACGTTACAGATACGATCTCTTATCATATAGTTATCTCAATTCTACAAAAGATTCGGATATTCTCCATTTGACAGATATTCCCGGACCACCAGTACAACCTGCTATACCAGATGAGCGGGATATTACCGCTCGTGAAGGAATTCTCAAGGAAAAGTTTATTAATGATATTATCGAGGAGGATTGGAAGGGTACCGATTTCAATATCGTGAATGGTTCTCGTTCTACTGTTGATATTTACGATGCTATACGTTCTTGTGATTACGATCATACAACAAGTATTGACAGGCAAAAGAAAAAGACTGATCTTATTACGAATCAGCAGGGGATTGACGAGACGCGAAGAGAAAATGTTGGCATTATGGATTCTCCGAAAATCGAGAAGAGAATATCCCAATTAGATCTCAAGTTCTGGTTATTCCCGGAACTTTCGGGAATAAAGAACATATATTATGAAACTAAATCGAAATTCATACCAGGAAATTCACTTTTACGGGAAGAACGAGAGCGGAAAAAGATAGAGGAAGAAGAACGGAAGGAAACAACAAATGTTCTAGAACAAATAATAGGTATTAGATCAAATGTTAAGAACAAACAAGATCAAGATGGTCAAGATAAAAAAAGGTCAAGTAGAAGATCAAGATGGTCAAGATGGTCAAGATGGTCAAGTAGAAGATCAACAAACTGATGGAAAGAAAAAAAATAAGAAAGGTATTTTTCAATGCAAAGTAATAGACGTTCTAGGGAAAAAACGTTTCTTCTATCTGGCGAATATTTGCAGGGTTATGTCCGGAATGAAGGATCCGGGAACATATCTTCGGATCCAAGAGGGAAATATTGACCTGAGTCTAATGGCCTTTTGCATTGATATTCAGAAGAATAGCAGTGAAAATGAAATATCGAAAGAACTTGCTCTTCAGAGGAATGTTCGGGGAAAGGTACGCAATGACAATGAAATAAGGAAAGATAAAAAAATAATGGTCTTCCAACCATATCGTTTATCAAGCATAGTGAATGACCAATTCCTGATGTATAAAATCGTAAGTATTTCATTGAAGTTTAAAAAAAGAGCCGGGGAATGGATAGATGGAGATTTTTATGATGGATCTGTGCAACGCGGGAAAATTCTGGGGGATGAAAAAAAGATTTTTAGTTCCCTCAATTTAGAAGATATTTTGCTTCCAAAACGTCGTAGAGAATTTCGAATCTTGAATCGGTTTGATCTGGAGAACGATCATGTAGGATTTTCCAATGGAAAAGACATACAAAATGATGAAGAACTCATGGGAAGAGACCAACATCTTAGCGTAGATACAACACAAATAATTAAACGTTTTCTTTGGCCTAGTTATCGATTAGAGGATATTATTTGCATGAATAGATATTGGTTCAATACAAATGATGGGAGTCGATCCGCGATGTTGAGAATACGTATGTATCCCCTAACTGTCAATTGATAAATTTTTTGCTTCAATTCCGTTTTCGTAAAAAAAAAGAATGGATTAATTCAATGGAGTTTCAGGATATGGCAAAAATTGAACCAATCTGTTCGTTCTGTTTCATCAATGTGAAAACATTCTACATCTCGTATCATATTTTGCCATAGGTTAAAACCAGATGTTCCTCCAAGAAGATAGGAAGAATCCGATCATTTTTTCCTAAATGGTCGGACGGAACGAATCAGAATTATTATATGAACCATGAAAATGAAAGAATGGATCTAATTCTTTTTTCTGACTCGAAAAAAAATTAAGCCCTGGAAAAATTTGTGTGTTTTTTTTTTTATGATCAATAATTTGTCCATTAGTTCATCTCTGATTCCCGATAAACAGAGAGGATCTGTTGAATCTCAGGTATTTTATTTAACCAATCGGGTCCTAAGACTTACCCAGCATCTGCAATTGCACGGAAGGGACTATTCATCCCAAAGGGGTTTGTGGAAAATTTTGAGCAAACGTAAGCAACTTCTGGTTTATCTATCCAAGAGGGATAAACTTCGTTACGATGATTTAATTGGTCAATTGGGTATCCGTGGGCTAAAAACCCGTTAATTTCGAAGTTTTCAATTCCAATCCAATTTTTAGAGATCCAGGATCCAGTCGTTCTTTTTTCTTTTTATTTTTCTCATTTAGAAAACGAATCGAAGAGGGGTTACACATGATCATGCTTGCTGAAAGACCCCCTGATGGTAAGTATGGTATGGGTCCTCATTATCCATCGATACACGTTGTTCTTCGACTTATTGCTAGATGGTAAAGATTTTATTGGCTGTGAACCTCTATCAGATTATTTACATAGGGGGGTAGGAAGCAAATTGTTTAGAACCGAACAATATCTCCCCTATGTAACGCAATGGGATTATTGCGCTACTATGTTCGCAGAGGCAATAAAGGTAAATGCGCCGAAAAGATCAAAGATCGATCGGGAAATATGTATCCCAAAGGGCTAGCTATAGCAGAGTGATTATGCTAAAGTTGGGTCGTATAGCTTTTTTTTATAGCCTGGTTTTTTTCATGGCGAATATCGATCGATGCTCAAACTTTTTATTCTTATATTTTCCAAAAACTCCATTCTCTTCTATTTTTGGAGATAGGGACATGATATATGATCTATTTCTGCTACAGGTATGCGAATGATGCATAATCATTATATCACATGAATCGTTTACCTATGACTATTAAATCTCCCTATAAAAAATGGATCTCCCATCCTCGATTTCGTGGATGAATACACTTCGGATTCTTTCAAAGTATTGCTTGTGGAGTATGCGTTTATGCCTGATTAATCCACCCGTTGTTGATTGGAAAAACGAACGATTGGTAATTTATAGTATTTATTCTGGAATTTGCATCTTTCGTGGAAATTGTGTTGAGTATTGTTCATCAAATTTTCTTTTTATGATTGAAGAATATGAACTCCCGACCTATGTATGATCGTCATGAATGAAATTATGATTATATTGCTCCGGGACGTTTACCAATATCGGTGATCGAAGATTCGAGAATTAAAACAATGTTTAACTTGTCTGTCCGAAGGAACTATGGACGAACATTCTGACCGATTAAAGAATTTCTACCAATTCTTCAGATTCAGTTTGGATTCGATCAGAGAGGACTGATGGGTCGAGACCATACCTTTTTTTCCGGATGGATCATAAATAAGGATCAGGATATTTATAATTTGATTAAGAATGTCACATGTATTATTGATCAGAGTCTATTATCAACCAACGGAATTATAGACCAGTTCATGTAATTCCCAGATCCATTGAAATACAAATATTTCAATCCGATTAGGTATGTGGATAAGGTCACTTTTTTTTTAGTGAATGCGATCATGAGTCAGAATATTGGAAATTCTCGCGCACATAATTAATCCACCTGGATATCTTTTTCGTCTAATAAGTATTATGAGAAGTATAATTCTATTCCTGATCTTATAATAGAAGATTCATTAGATAATGGAAAATAACAAACTAAATATAATTTTTGTATCTGAGAAGATAAAGGTATAAGGGGTTGATCTATTATGCTCGAGCATACACTTATTCGAGTTCGAGGTGCTTTCTTCATTATCTATTGGTATTACGAAACATGGTTAGAGCACTTATGTGTCGCCAATAATGCATACGGTCGATTCAAATTCAGTAGCATATTCGGATTATCTTAAAATATAGCCGGCCAGGGGCATCTTATCGATCTTTGTTATAGCTATTGTAGACGCTGAAACAGCTATTTTATCAGCTACTGACATCGTATCATATAATCAATTCGTATCGATCAATTTCATTTGTCGAAATGGTGATGAAGTATCGTATATCGGTATATCTATACCTTATCAAAAAATAAGGTATATCTCAGAAGATATATATATTCTATATGACCAGAATCTATCAAAATATCTATAGTATTACGGTCGATCAAAAACATGATTGATCCATATAAAAATCATTAGGAAAATTACCTGTCATGATTGTACCATATTCGGGGTGATCGGGGGGGATCGAAATGATCCAAAAAATACAGATCGGTTCCAAATATAATGGAGATTACAATTATTGATTCGTTTTATATTCATAATATCCCGTTATTAGCCATCTTTATTGGGCATATATTAGAAGATTTGGCTATATATGATCTTATCAAATTAAAACTTTTACTAACTAATGGAGATCCAATGGCACATTCGGTCAAAATTTATGATACATGTATTGGTTGTACCCAATGCGTACGAGCTTGTCCCACAGATGTATTGGAAATGATACCTTGGGAAGGATGTAAAGCTAAGCAAATTGCTTCTGCTCCAAGAACAGAAGACTGCGCAGGTTGTAAGCGGTGTGAATCCGCTTGTCCAACAGATTTCTTGAGTGTACGTGTTTATTTATGGCATGAGACAACGCGCAGTATGGGTCTAGCTTACTGATCAATATGCACAATAAAAAAGGTTAAATCCATTTCATATTAATATTTTTTTTTATCCACTGATAAAAACCCATACTTGATCTAAGATCTCAAGTATGGGTTTTTATCAGTGGAGATGCAAAGTATCTTCTATAATGAGCGAATTACCTTGGCTCGCTCAACTATAATTGTTGGTTCGCCTATATGTGGGGTTCCTTAGTCCCATTATTTCCCACCCATAGAAGGAGGGAATGATCTGATTCGATGGTATACTCTAGGTATTTGTTTGCTCTAACTCCTTTTCATTATATATACATTCCGTCCATTACCATTTGGATTCCAATTTAATAAATTATTGATCCAATTGAAAGAATAAAGAGTATAACTGGACAGATCTTACTGATTTTCATTGGAGAATGGGAATATTTTCCATCGGACCTATTTGACAGGATTTGTTACCACTTTGGCCATTTAAGTTGCTTGGCCAATTACTCAAAATCCTCGATTGTTGCATTTACTGATGTTAGCAACATACAGTAGCCAATTAGGATCATTTGCTCCTCGGTATATTATAGCTTTATTTCCTATGCGGGAACTGGAATAAATTTTCGTTCACCCACTTCTATCCGTACGGAGGGAGGGGGGGGGAAAGACGTTTCTATTTGGCCACAATACACTGCGAGTAATTCTATCTTTCCGCTAATCGGAGCTTTAAGTATAGGTCTCTAGAGATCTGATAGACCAACATTAGGTTCAGGAATATTGGATAAGAAATAGTATTCTATTTAGGGTTCTTCATCGCTTATACAATGAAATCGCCAATTTTTTCACATACCCGGTTATCCTACATGGGTAAGCGCATTATTATAGTACATGTATGCTTCAGTAGCCAGAGTTCCCTTGAAAAAAAGGAATGGGTTAATTCAAACATGGAATTGCTACCTCATACTCATTTTATCTTTCTTTTCGCTGTGGTTGGTAATGATAGGAATGGTTCAAATCGTCTATGCAGCTCCAACTTCTCTGGTCAACAAAATTGGAAAAGGAGGATAGATAGTCTTCACTATCCCACCCATATGGTTTTGTAATTATCGGTTCCACGGCAGATACAGGTCTCAATGGATCCATTTGAAAATGATCTTTCATGAATCAATTGATGCGACATTTTTCTTCTTAGCGGGAACAAGTGACGATAGGATACGTACTACCAACTATGTCCAGTAGTTTTGAAATGGCTTCTCTTGCATTGCCGGAAATCAGTGGTTTTGTGGCAGAATCTATGAGATTCTCTTCCCGATAAAAAAAAAAATGACTGAATATTCTTCGACCTTTCAAATTGAATCATTGTTATTGCAATAGCGGCAATTGGAACAATATGAACTCCCATCCACTTGTTGTCTATGTTACATTGAATATTCTATATAAGTTGAAAATGTGACGAACTTTCATTTAACAGATTCTGGACCAAGAGATATTTTCATCCTGATATGTCTCTTTCTACTCATAATAGGTAGGTATTGGTGCTTATCCTGCCTGATCCAGTTCTCTCTATTCAATTTTATTTTTTATCTTTTTAAATTTTAATGGATGGAATGGAGCAAATGAAGGATTCGTCTTTCTTTTATTTGAATATATTTTATTTGAATCTAATATAGTTCAAGTTATTTCAAGTAGTGATTATAGAATGATGGAATCACTACTTGAAATAACTTGAACTAGTTTTTGATGTCACTTATCAATCACATAAAAGAACTGGATCGAATCTATCCTTCCTTTTCCTTCCAGGAATTCGGTCCATTTATGGTTCCAACCATCCATAGCTGTGTAACCCTATTCCTAATAGATTGACCCCCAAATAACGGATCCAAACTATAAAAAATCCTAAAGAAGCCACAATTGCCGGTTCCTCACCCTGCCAACCCTTATTCATTCTAGTATGCAGATAGATTGCGAATATGGTCCAAGTAATTAATGCCCAAGTCTCTTTTGGATCCCAGCTCCAATAAGATCCCCATGCTTCATTGGCCCATATTGCTCCAGAAAGAGTACCTATGGTTGAAAGAGAAAAACCGAGACCAATCGCACGATAACTCCAATGATCTAATTGTTTAATCAATTGACATTTACGATAATTCGTTGATGAAAAATCAACAGTGTATTGCAAATCACTTTTTTGCTTTTCATGTGAATAAAAATTTTCATTGGGAAGAATGGCTCGGGAAAATAAATTGTCCATCGCACCAAAAATAACCTGTCTATTTACTCCGGACATAATCACTAGAAGAGCTATGGATGCTAGGGATCCACATAAAAGGGTTGCATAGCTGAACAATATCATACTTACATGCATCATTGACCAATGAGATTGTAGCGCGGGTACTAACATTCCGGATCGTTGCATTTCCTCCGGAAGACCTAAAGTAGCAAAACCATGAGTTAACATAGCACTTGGCGCGGTGATTGCACCTAACCACCGATCATCTCGACTCCGTACTTCTAGAAGTATATGGAACACGGATGAACTCCAGGAAAGGAACATGAATGATTCATACAAATTACTCAACGGTAAATGTCCTGAATAAAGCCAACGATTAATTAATAATCCCGTTGTACAAAGAAAAGTAACTATCATGCCCTTTCCTCCCGAACTACTTAGTCCTTCAATTCGATAAACTAAGGTTCCCCAATAAATGAGAGTGACAACCAAAATGAGAGAAAAAGAGATGTGAGCCAATATATGTTCTAAAGTTATGAATATCATAATAAACTCATTTATTCGTTTTATTCCCGAATGAGATCTATGATGGAAAGATAGGATTGATCCATCACAATGAAAATAGATTGAACATATATTGTTACATAGGAAGAAAAGAAGTGATTGATGAGATCTTCCTGGAAAAATACCGCCACTCGGATTTGAACCGAGATGCTCTCGCACTGCTTCCTAAGAGCAGCGTGTCTACCAATTTCACCATGGCGGCTTCGTAGGGACCATACTAGCTTATTTACACCAGATCGTCAATGTTATGGAACGTGTCTAGCAGAGGGAGTGATCTGTGAATATAATATAAGTCCAAATAAGATCTAAGTTCGGGCATTAACATTTGAATCAATTTTATGTTGGTTGATAGTTATAACGGAGCATGGCGCAGCTTGGTAGCGCGCCATCTTGGGGTGATGGAGGTCGTGGGTTCAGATCCCGCTGTTCCGAAAGAGAATGGGAAATAGTCACATGCGTTATCGTACAAAGAATATATGTAAATTTTCGCTTATTTCGCTTACGATGGGAATAATCGGAACAGCTAGATTCCAAACAATAAATGGTTATACTATCACTTTATAATTTTTTTGATTGGATGGTTTGATTATATACATATCTAGAACGAAACTATGTTTCTGATCCATGATCTCCCATATGATTATTATCATGTTAGACTTTCCAATTTTAGGGGAGACATCCAAATATATTTATAGCTCCCAATAATATTACATACAGGCTAATATTACCATATATAAGCTGTTAATGAATGAATGGATCCTATTTTGAGCTACTAAGATGTAGAAGGGGGTTTCATCAATAGGATCAAATTGCACTAGATTAGTCAGCTCTTTTTATGTATCTCTGTCACAATGGTTTGGGCATTACGCATTATAAATGGTAGAGATACGAAGAAAGATGATTACTTTGAAAGATGATTACTTTTAGTTCTCCTAAAGGATTGAGCACTTCTTTCTATCCAACCATAAAGGAGGGAAAAAATGGGACCCAATAGGGGGATGAATCATTGGGAGGAGCAGAAACAGAAGAAGAATGAATCAAGATATCTGAAACTATAGTAATTATTCGCCATAAAGCAATAACGCGCATCTATTACGAAATGCACGAGCAATTCCATAATGAAATAATATCATCTCCATGCGTGATTCCATAGGTTCTCTTTATTTATAAATAATAATGAATTAATCCTAGTTTTGGATCGGAATGGATGGATTGGGATGTTGATAAGATTATGCTACATTTTCGGTAGCATAATGGTAATGCTGAAGTTCATTCGGAATCCTTAAAAAAAAAAAAGGATTAACTCTAATCCCTTTCTAGTGGGAAGGCAGAATGGATAGAAGAATGGTTTATAAATTCATCATTTATCCAGATTGGCTGAAGGAAAGTACTGTAGTGGAACTAATTAATGACCGTGTCCTTTTCGTACGACCACCCTTGGGAGTACCCGAATAAAATGATTTTGCATCACTGTTCTCCAGGGTCCTGGAGGGTGGTGTTGTATATTCGCTCGTGTTGTGCTACGGGTCATCCAAATCAATTGCTGTCAATTTTGATTCGGATGATCCAGAGGAATCATCATTGACTATGCAATAAAAACTTTTCGAATGACCGGTGGAGATAGATTTAGCTAAAGAAAAAGCTTTTATTGCGGCCCGATATGCTTTTCCCTTCCGAACATTTTTACGAATTTTTTTTTTTGATCTAGAAGTACGCTTTTTTGGAACTGCCATAAGGAACAATGGGGTTAATTCATATATTGTGATGTGAAAGACATCTTATGTATTTCATTTATTCATTTATCTCGTAGATAGATAACTCTGCATATTCTTTATCTAAATATGCTGCAAATTGAATCAATCCATTCTCTCGACAAAAACGTTAAAATAATAATGGAATCTACCAATTTAAATTGAAAGGTCAATTTTCATTATATATTTTCATATATTTTATATGATATATTCATATAACGATCGATCTTCAAATTGATATCTTTCTCATCATTTTCCGAATGAGTTTCGCTCGGTCCTTGATTCTTCGAGATAATCTCATCCTTCTTGTTCGTGTTCTTGCCATATCCTGAATTTAAACTAATGGGATCAAAATCCCGATTGTAATATCTTTTCAATTGGAAAGATAGTAAAAGATGCGGAAATCTCAACCAATTTTGAGTGAAAGGCTTTAAATATTCTTCCGGTGTTTCATTTCCAAGTTCCATAAAGTTATGGATAGGAAAGAGTTTAATCAAATAGAAATTTTTTCTATCAATCATACTACTTTGATGATTGAAGCGATATATGAGGATCAATAATGTAAGTACTACTATACCTTTGACCAAAAAATATGGAAGGGCTTACATTAGGTTTAGGGATAATCAGGCTCGAACTGATGACTTCCACCATGTCAAGGTGACACTCTACCGCTGAGTTATATCCCTTCCCTACTCTCATCTGGAAGGAGAACTGACTTATGAATAATAACTTACCAAAGGGTCGAGAGACTCAACAAAACTATCCCACTATTTTATCTCGAACAACTTGAAGCCAGACCTTCCTTCTTTTCACACTACTACGAAAAAAAAAAAAATTGGAGCCTATTCTGAGTGAATCCTGTCGAAAGTAGTATTTCCTACTGATTCGAATCATAACATATGGTCCCGTAAAATCGGTAATATTTTACCTATCTTGATCAAGCAAGTTTTACATTAACTTGAATCAGCATGTTTGATCCGATCTAGCACTAGTGCGTACGGAAAGAACTCAATATTGTTTGGAAGAACAAGGAGAACAAGATCGAGTCAAGATTATACAGAGATGATACGGATCAAATTGTTCTTCTTGCACCAAGGAGAAGACCCTATGCAACCGTTAACTACTTTATAGAAATAAAGTGAAATCCTACCGGAACAGAATTATGTAACTAGCACTGCTATCCTCTCGCCTAGCGAGCAAATATTTACCCCCGTGGATGGAAATACTTCTTGATCTGGATCGATGTAAGAGTACAACTACATTTCCAAAATCCATGTTGTCTATTCGGAACAGGTTGACCCCTTCGCTCTCTCGTGGTACAATCCTCTTCCCGCTGAGCCCTCACTTTTCCACCGGTCCACAGAAACAACATATAGGACTGATGCCGTTCATCAGTTCATCATATCAGATCAAAAATAACTTTCTTTTCCGTATACTCTCCCTGGTATCGGTTGCTATTCGTGTGGACTTACGCAGTCAGTCGATCAGATAATATCTCAGATAGATATGGATATATATCTCCCTCAACATAGGTCATCGAAATGATCTTGGACAACCCCAACAAAAGCACGAAAGCCAGGATCTTTCATTAAATTGATTCCTGTTCAAATTCGAACAGTGTATAACCACATGGATAAGCTCACATTAACCCGTCAATTTCGAATCCAATTTGTGATTTGGAGGAATGATATATCGAGATATCAAGAAGGAATTAGCATGTAATAATTTTGATTCATACAAAAAGAGTATTTCTTCAGGCACTGTACTTATAGGATGGGAATAGAGAAGGAAGAGGGAATCCCGAAGATTTTGCATAATCTTTTTGACCGAAAAGGACAAATAGGATTCATTAGTGTTTGGTTAGAATACGAAAATGTGTTTGACTTAATTGGTTCCAGTTACTCTTTGAGACATAATGTATAAAGGAAGGGAATATTAATATTCTCGAACAACGAGAATAATCCAATTTATCTTACTTCGAAACAAAAAAAAATTGAACGAGAAGCCGTATGAGGTGCAAATCTCATGTACGGTTTTGTAGAGTGACAGTGAAGAAAACTTATCTGTCAACTTTTCCACTATCACCCCCAAAAAACCAAACTCTGCCTTACGTAAAGTTGCCAGAGTACGATTAACCTCTGGATTTGAAATCACTGCTTATATACCTGGTATTGACCATAATTTACAAGAACATTCTGTAGTATTAGTAAGAGGAGGAAGGGTTAAAGATTTACCCGGTGTGAGATATCACATTGTTCGAGGAACCCTAGATGCTGCCGAAGTAAAAGATCGTCAACAAGGGCGTTCTAGTGCGTTGTATATTCTTACTTATCTAATACTTGTATCATTTCATGATGATGCCATGTGAATTGCTAGGAACATGTTAAGTATATAGCTAACCTAATAACGAACGTTTTGTAAGGGGACTAGAGCAGGCTACCGTGAAAAGAAAAAAACACACGATCTTATTTTTCATTGGAACTATTATATGTCCAAGGTTCAATATCGAAATCATTTTCGAAGTTTTCCCTGATTGTTTCAACAGAAAATTCAAAAATACCTTGACCTTTTTAGAACGGGTTCAAGTCAAATAGCAATGATTTGAAACACTTTTTTATACACTATTTTGTAAACCTAAGGACTTGATCGTATAGATATGTAAAATACAGGATTTCCAATCATAGCAAAAGAAAGGGAACGGATACTCAATTGAGAGTGAGTAAACAGAATTATATGCATAAAGAATATATCTCATCTATGCAGATATAATAATGTGGAAAGCCGTATTCGACGAAAGTCGTATGTACGGTTTGGAGGGAGATCTTTTATACCTTTAGAGATCCACCCTACAATATGGAGTAAAAAAGCAAAAATAAATGATTTTCAGCCTTTATGAAATAGATTCTTGAACCTTTTTCACACTCATGTCACGGCGAAGTACTGCAGAAAAAAAAACTGCAAAATCCGATCCTATTTATCATAATCGATTAGTTAACATGGTGGTTAACCGTATTCTTAAAAACGGAAAAAAATCATTGGCTTATCGAATTCTTTATCGAGCCATCAAAAAGATTCAACAAAAGACGGATAAAAATCCACTATCTGTTCTACGCCAAGCAATACGTAGAGTAACTCCCAATGTAACAGTAAAAGCAAGACGTGTGGGTGGATCGACTTATCGAGTTCCCACTGAGATAAGATCAACCCAAGGAAAAGTACTTGCCATTCGTTGGTTATTAGGGGCATCTCGAAAACGTCCGGGTCGAAGTATGAATTTCAAATTGAGTCACGAATTAATGGATGCTGCTAGAGGGAATGGCAATGCTATACGCAAAAAGGAAGAGACTCATAGAATGGCAGAAGCCAATAGAGCTTTTGCACATTTTCGTTAACTCATAAACAGGATCGAGATCTACCTATCTATATAGTGGATTTATATATTCTGATAAATTAGAAATTGATTCCCGTTCAGATCGGACAATATGTTTATCGGAACAAAATAGAAAAAATAAAAAGAAAAAAGCATAAATCATAGATAGATCTATGTCCTCTTGGGAAGGCTTCCTTAAGGAAAAAGGAGATAGATTATGGAGGAATATTCGATCCTATTCATGAGATTATGTAAATCTCCTAAACTTGGAAGTTAGAAACTTTTTCTACTCTTTCGGAGATTGAAATAAATTACTAATTCATGATCTGACATGTACAAAGTGAAAACTTCATTTTCAATTATACCCTGAGATCGTTTGAAAGAGTTTCATTTGCTTTTCTTCCATTCTGGTTTATGGTCTTTCTGGCTATATGGTCTATCCAGGGGAAAGATTTAGCTTAAAGAAATAGTAAATGATCTCATAGATACACAAATGTATAACTCTCCAGGAATTTGGATTGTGCTTATATCCATAACTGTAGGAATTGGGTCCGAACTTTACTTTTTCCAGTCTCTTTTCATCAATGGACCCCTTATAAAGGGAAGAAGTGCGATTAATTTTACAAATTATTACCTCTCTAATAAAATAGATTGAATTGAATAGATATCTATCTTTCTTTTTTATAAATGTTTCTATGGACATGTGGAAAAGAGAAAAGGACTGTTACCCCTACCTCCACTCGGACCAAGACATCATTTTTACCGAAAAAAGTTAAAGTTTTTGAAAATATTTTTTATTTTGTACCATATTCAATTCTTTAGGTTTCTATTGAATTGAAAAAGAAAGGATGTTCATTCAGTCGTCTTGTTTATTTATAGGAAATCTCCTCCAGATAAAAAAAATTTTATGATGAACCTATATGACCAATCGTATATCAATACTCGAATACCCTATCTCTAACATATGTTCATTCATAGATCAGGATATTTTTCATATATATATATATGAATGGAATAGAATTTCCTTTTGGGATGCCTTGATGGTGAAATGGTAGACACGCGAGACTCAAAATCTCGTGCTTAAGAGCGTGGAGGTTCGAGTCCTCTTCAAGGCATAATATTGCTCATGCTTATTGAATGAGCAATATTATGGCAAATCTCGTAGAGTATCTCAATAGATTGAGATAGATTCTCTGTTGATACGAGGTATTCCGACGATCGATTACCTACAAGTTAACGCTGTTGGAATAGGACAGTGGATCACAGGTAGGATCAGATCTTCTCTACCTAATGAGGAGTCCATTCCGAATACACCCTCGTATTATGAGGTATATTTCATTAAGGACACAAATTTAGAAGATCGATACATAGATTGACCAGATACCACCTCTATCAAGATCTTGCAATATACGGGAGTTACGACCGAACCTCACCAACTATATCCATGTCGGATCCTGTGACTCTATCCTTTCCTCTCTTCAAATAGTATGGAAAAAAATAATGCTAGAACCGAAATCGAGGAAATAAGGAGTAAGCATAGTCTAATAATATCTCATTAAGTTAACTAGACTATGCTTACTCTTACATGGTCGAGATCTCGGAGTGAGGAACCTCAAATTAAAGATCTATCAAGTCTTTATAGGATCTTAAATTGGAGCATATGTAGAACCTCTCATTGATTCCCACGACCCTATACTGCCCGGTCAATTTTCTTTTACTTCATTCCATATTCTCCCAGCTGATATCAAATCTTAATCCGGTTGTATGAATTGAGTGTTCAATTTCATTGGGAAAAAGCCATTTCTTCTCCAACAATGTCTTTGTAATTTGATCCAATAACATTCTGTTAGATAGGAACAGATTTGATAAATATTGATAACTCTCGAATAGAGTATTATAAAGAAAAGATTCATAAGATAATAACCTATTGGTTCCGAGCCATCTTTGGCGATGAATTAACGATTGGAAGCGGTCAACCCTTTCTCTCGAATTTTCGGTCAACCAACGGTTATATGAATATATAGGAAAATATGGCTGCATACGTTCCAATTGGATACCCATTGCTTGAATGCGTTTGAAATGCTCGATATGTCTATGTCTAAGAGACAATGGTTTCCACAAATTCATGACCAAAACCGAATTGATCGTGGATTTTGAATCATATCTACGAAAAAAACTTTGGATACTTTTTTTAGGGAAAAAATCAGGTTGTGCTATTAATCTTCTTGCACCATAAGTAATATAAAGCCTTTTCAGCAGTTCTTCATTTGCGAAAAATTCTCGGCGTGAAAACACAGGGCGCTGCTCTTGAAATAGGAAGGAATCCCAAAGAAATCGTCTTCCTATAAAGAACAGTGGTTTCTTAGAGTATTTATATTGCTTCGGATATTGTATAGGAGATAGAGATCTGTCCATCTGCCGTTTTCTTAACGATCCGAACTGATACGAAGATCCCAATTCATTGGGTGTTTTTATATGATCGAATCTATTACTGCGAAGAAAACTAAGACGCCAGATCCTAGGAGTCCAAACTACATTCTTTATTAATTCTTCATCCATATCCCTTTGTTTTGCGCCGGGAGTAAACTTCAATTCATATTCTTTCATAAATCGTATCATATCTAGATGATCCCTCATTTTGAGTTGAGGAGCAAATGTGATCTGATCCTTATCGGGCTTACCCCGACATATTCCTAACCTAGAAAATGGAAACTCCACCAGAATACTTTCTAAAAGACTAGAAGCTATATCAAGATCATGCTCAGCTAATTTATCGAAAGGAATCCAATTCTCTCTATTTCGTTCTGATATAGACCAAGAATCTCGAGCCGCTGCTCCGGCCAAGCAACCCAAAATATGGGGAAGTATGGTCAATTCCTTCATAGTTGTTTCGGCAATCGAAGGTTCTAAATACCATTCGGACAAATAACAAAACCTTTTCTTCCATAATTCCTTTTTGGTAGATAGAGGATTCATGGGAGAATTTATTCTAAGCGTATTTTGTATAAAAGCCTTTCCTACTTTGTAGATAATTCTTTCGTCATTTTGACCGGATCCAACCTGATTATCCATAGATTGTAAATTAAAAATTTGCCTATAAATAGCGGATCGAATTGTATTAGTGTCTATAACTGATTTATTTCGGGTAATACTAAGTATTAAGGCTTCATCGGCCAGTGCTGCTAGATCTCGTGCAGCATAATCTATGGTTATAGATCCAAATTCATCGGGAAATTTTCCCGAGTATAATCCTTTGCTACATAAAAGAATAGGAAATTCCCTTTGTCGTTGTGGGATAACAAGCATTCGAATATTGATCGATCTATCTAATCGATTTGGAGCTATTAGAGCTGGATCCACTCTTTGGGGGATATGAGTCGAAGCAATAACAAGAATATTTCTCATAGAATCTTTCTCACCATCTCTAAATCTAAAGAGATTGTTCATTAATACACTAAGGAACAAGTCAGTGAAGCCAAAACCAAATAAATAGTTAGATGCGTCATTTAAATTCAGTTCATGAATGTTTGGAATCCATATTATGCAAGGAGACATGCTTTTCGCCAATTCTAAGGTAATATGGAAATCTTCCATTTTGTCTTTCACAAAAGGATCAAACTCAGTAGGAATACGTTCAACAGGGTAATCTAAATACTCACCATACCAGAGCTTCTTCAGAGATATTCTTATTAAAGGAACATATGAGTCTGCTGCTATACTTTTGACCAAATAGGATCGGCCAGTTCCCATAGGACCTATCAGTAAAATCCCTTTGGAAAGTAATGATCCTGAGTGGAGTGAGAAAGGTTTTCCATGAAATGTGGGGTTGGTTTGACACAATATTTGTGAAGAGGTAATCTTCTGACAAAAAGCAAGGAATACCCATCTTTCTGCTAAACAAAATGGATTGAACTCGTAATTAATTAGACCTTTTTGATAAGTGTAGGCCAAATATCGTAAGTGAATAAGCCCTGGCTGTCTAATGATTTGATCTCCAAATTCATTCTTGAATAAATTATGACTGTAAGTCAAAATTGATTCAAATTTAAAAAGGTTTTTTTCCGTCATTAGAAACTGAACTAGTAAGTTTATCTCTTTTTCGGAGATATCCATACTAGAGCACAATCCGTTCAACTCTCTTATTATAGTTATAAGCAATTTTATATTTCTATTCTTCGTCTTCCTCTTCGTCTTCGTCTTCCTCTTCATAGAAAAAAAACTATTAATAATCTGTGGAAGAGAACTGGATCTGTCTATTGTATAATAGAGAAAGCTATTAGGCACGGGAGGATTAATCATTTTTTGCAACTCTATCACGTATGATGGATGCTTTAAATACTTGATGAATTCAAAGTATCTATTTATATTGATAAAGGCGAAAGAAATAACTTTAAAATATTGAAGAATAGAATACCCAAGAACGAAAAAAGGGATAAGAATCCCATATTTATACCCCCGAGCATTTAGTAATCTCATATGTGCCCATATGAATGGAACTGATGACTTATCTCGATCACTAGTTTCCTCTATTAAAAAATCCTTGCAGGAAGGGAAAAAATCCTTGAAATTATTACTTGGAAAAAAAAACTTATTAATAAGATTCGTTCTCAATTTATATTGTATAGGTTCCCATAATGGATGAGAAAGTTCCCACAATATATTCCGTTTAAGCAAAATATTATGCTTAATATTTTGCAAAATAGATACAAATGGATTACTGCCATGTAGTAATATCTCCGAAAGAGTATCTAAAAGCATATTTTCAATATATTTACACCATGCAGAGGTAAAAAACCAGGGCATATATGTTTTGAACAAATCCCATTTTGAAAAAATACTATCTATTTGAGAGATCCTATAAATATTCTGTTCCTCTTTAGATGAATTAGAAAGGGTACTCCTTCCATCTATGTCTTCGTTTACTATTTTGTTTTTTAAACATTCGGTTACAAACCAATCTTGAATACGAGGAAAAATTTCCTCGTTCTTATTGGAAAACATTTCGGATAGTAAATCATCTTGATAAGATCGAGTTTGAATAAGACCCACGTTTGAACTGAAACCCCTTTTAAAGCACTGATCAAAGTTGTTTTCTTCTGAATCGGATCTTTTAAAAAAAGGTTGGCAAAAAGTTTTTTCAAAATTTACTATTTGTTCTTTTGTTAAAGGCGTTGTAGAAATCTCTTCGATCGAAGAAAGATATCTCTTTTCACGAACGAATGGATTCAATCGAGTTAGTAAATTTAAGGATCTGTACAAATCATAGATTAATACAAACGTTTGGTCACCACTTCGTTCTCGTTTTAAATATTTAGGTAATAATATGTTAGATACTTGTGATTTGATGAATGAAATAGTCTCTTTTTCTGAGTGAACGGGTCCTATTTCACCAATGGGCAAGGAAGATAGATTGTTGTGGATGATCAAATGATTGAATAATTGTCCATATGTAAAATTATTCCTTTTGATATAAAATCTTTTCATATCAGAAGGTAATCTATTCCTATAATTTGGCCGAGTATGATGCAAATAATCAAAAAATTTGAGCGTATTTGCTCCGTGAAAAGAAGCTATCAATGAGCTCTGATCAGATAGTTTCACAGGATTCAACCAATTGTCTCGATCGTTGGATATCGTCGAAAAATAAGTGTTATCGAATGATTCCATGCGATTATTTTCATTATTGAAAAAGTCAATAATAAATGGATTAATTGGTATCTTATTCGTAACAAATGGTGCAATTGTTCCTTCATCAATCAATAATTTCGATCTTTGTGAAAGATTATGGTCATACAAAAGAAAGGTTTTAAATTTTTTTAAACGAACGATTAGAGTACCAATTGGATCTAACAACTGATTGAATCGTCTATAATTCAGACTTTGGAGCCCATGAAATGCAAAATCAAAAAACGAAATTAAAATATCGAGCTTAGAATTTAAGCTCGAAATGATATCGAACTTCGAGTTTAAGATCTTTACAGTACTTTCAGAAAGGGATAAAAACACAGACCAACCAATTGAATCTCGATTAGTATTAGTACATAATTCAATTGGATCGAACACTATTTGAAAATAGTTTTTTTTAGAAAAAAGCTGTTTCAAACATTTCATAAAGTATTCGGTCTGATTGGACCATTTGTACACATTCAAATTCCGATTGATATGTTTATCAATTCGAATAATAGAACGGTTGAACCATTCTCTCTTAATTTTTTTCCAACTTGATGAATGCCGGTCAATTGTATCTTTCGTTACATTATTAAAATTTTCATTTTCTATAAAATTTGTTCTAATTTGATCCTTTAAATTGCGACTGAGCCTATTTATAAAATAGGCTCTATTTAATAAATTTTTCGAATACCTGCTGTCAATGTTATACTTAATTGATTCATACCAACCCAAAGCTTCAGTTCTATAATTGTTAAAGGGAGTTCCTATCTCCAAGCAATTTTTGGAATCGATTTGGCTCAATTGTTTGTCGATTATTTGATCTAAATAATCATCCGCTTTATCAATAATATTGAGTAGGACCCATAAAGATTGATTCTTCCATTTTTCTCTGTGATTGAAGATCCGATCCGATCTCAACGATCCATTCTTGTTGAGTTCATATAATGGATTCATTTTATAATAAATAAAAAATGAAATTTTATCATGAACCTGACTAGGCTTAGTTATTGATAGAGTGAATTGATCTGTCATTTCCAGACAATTTTTGTGCAATATGTATTTTCCTTTGCTTTGATCACAGAATGCAGAAAATAGATTCCAAGGCAGAGTAAAACTCCGCATAGCACAATTCAAGGAAGGATTTTCAATTTCAAAATATGTTTTGATCTTCCATAGATCAACTATCCTATTCATTAATGAATAGGATTTTGAATCCCTTAAATCTTTGGAAAAAACCTTTTTTTTTATTTTAAATAACCTTTTGGATAAGTTGAAATCTTCAATGGGCTTTTTAGTAGCACTAGGACCACCCATACACGGTTCATCTATTGGCAATATGTAAAAAAAAGAATAACGAATTGATTTTGTAAAATTTTCAATGAATCTTTTCCTCTCCAAAGGAAAGGAATTCTCTTCTGTATATCTTTGATCTTCTGTAAATAATTCTTTCGCCCAAGAGATTGGATAATCTTTTGATAAACACTTTGAGGACAAATCCGATTCTATTTTTGTTTGTTCTCTTTCAATAAAAGAAAGATCCAAAAGAATTGATCTTTTTCTTCGTTGCTCAATCTCCGTTTTATTCCTTGTGAATGGATCTTCACAAAGATATTTTTCATGTTTCCAATACTCATTTTCGGTTGAATTAAGAGTTGAATCGATCTTCAAATTGATATCTTTCTCATCATTTTCCGAATGAGTTTCGCTCGGTCCTTGATTCTTCGAGATAATCTCATCCTTCTTGTTCGTGTTCTTGCCATATCCTGAATTTAAACTAATGGGATCAAAATCCCGATTGTAATATCTTTTCAATTGGAAAGATAGTAAAAGATGCGGAAATCTCAACCAATTTTGAGTGAAAGGCTTTAAATATTCTTCCGGTGTTTCATTTCCAAGTTCCATAAAGTTATGGATAGGAAAGAGTTTAATCAAATAGAAATTTTTTCTATCAATCATACTACTTTGATGATTGAAGCGATATATGAGGATCGATAATGTAAGTACTACTATACCTTTGACCAAAAAATATGGATTGCTTTTCCGTAGATCGCGTAAAAGCAACGTACTGAGAATTCTAGGATCAAAAAGCTTTATAAGGCGCTCCCGACGTGAAAGGATTTGAATTAACAATCTAATCAAATTGGATTTGGTCCATGGATTGCATAGAAATTGATAACTTTGTATCTCTTCCAATTTGATTATCCAGGGTCTTCTTCTTTTTTTCATTTATTTGAAACCCCCCCCTTACCTCTCCCTTTTGTTTTATCCCAATAAATAGAATATTTATAACATATATTGATTTCATATAATTGTAAATCTCGTGTCAACCAACCGATACCATTATGTCCCATGGATATAATTTATTTCACTTAAATAGGAAGGAAAATGACAACGAATCGGATCCAGTCCGATTTTTTTTATCTTCTTTTATGGGCGAACGACGGGAATTGAACCCGCGCGTGGTGGATTCACAATCCACTGCCTTGGTCCACTTGGCTACGTCCGCCCCGGAAAAACCCAATTTATCTATCTACAGTCATTTCTTCCAAGAATAAAAAATGAGCTAACGTTTGTTCTTATGTGGGTCGGCGACCTCTGATAGGGGATCAAAGCAAGATCGATGACTAACTCTCAACTCTCGAACAAGTTGTATGGCTTATTATCAAATTAATTCAATGAAATTTTATTTGAATGTCTATTGAGAATATTTGACATTAATCAAGTATGAGAGAAAGAATGTAAATGGGTCCCAATCCCGAACTACCCAATTTTAGATCTGAGTCTATACTCATATTATAGAATGAATATGTTGATGATCTTTATCCAGCATCCATGGCTGAATGGTTAAAGCGCCCAACTCATAATTGGCGAACTCGCGGGTTCAATTCCTGCTGGATGCAGGGGAACTGCACATATCTATTATTGATGGAATGGGAAGAAGTATGAAGAATAACACCAAACAATTGAAGCATACCAAGCCTTTCATTCATTTTATTGAAAGGCTTGGTATGCTTCAATTAAGCAATACACGATAACAATCCATCAGAGTATTATCCACCTATTGAAATAGATTCAACAGCGGCTAGATCCAGAGGAAAGTTGTGAGCATTACGTTCGTGCATAACTTCCATACCTAGGTTAGCACGATTAATGATATCAGCCCAAGTGTTAATTACACGGCCTTGACTGTCAACTACAGATTGGTTGAAATTGAATCCATTTAGGTTGAAAGCCATAGTGCTTATGCCTAGAGCGGTAAACCAGATACCTGCTACGGGCCAAGCAGCTAAGAAGAAATGTAAAGAACGGGAGTTGTTGAAACTAGCATATTGGAAGATCAATCGGCCGAAATAACCGTGAGCAGCCACAATATTGTAGGTTTCTTCCTCCTGACCAAATTTGTAACCTGCATTTGCGGACTGATTCTCAGTAGTTTCCCTGATCAAACTGGAAGTTACCAAAGAACCATGCATAGCACTGAATAGAGAGCCGCCGAATACGCCAGCTACACCCAACATGTGGAATGGATGCATAAGGATATTGTGCTCAGCCTGGAATACAATCATGAAATTGAAAGTACCAGAGATTCCTAGAGGCATACCGTCAGAGAAGCTTCCTTGACCAATAGGGTAGATCAAGAAAACGGCAGTAGCAGCTGCAACAGGAGCTGAGTATGCAACAGCAATCCAAGGACGCATACCTAGACGGAAGCTAAGCTCCCACTCACGACCCATATAGCAAGCTACACCAAGTAGGAAGTGTAGAACGATTAGCTCGTAAGGACCCCCGTTGTATAGCCATTCATCGACGGAAGCTGCTTCCCAGATGGGATAGAAGTGCAAACCGATAGCTGCAGAGGTAGGAATAATGGCACCGGAGATAATATTGTTTCCATAAAGAAGAGAACCAGAAACAGGTTCACGAATACCATCAATATCTACTGGAGGAGCTGCGATGAAAGCAATAATGAATACAGAGGTTGCGGTCAATAGGGTAGGGATCATCAAGACGCCGAACCATCCAATGTAAAGACGGTTTTCAGTGCTAGTGATCCAGTCGCAGAAGCGACTCCATAAATTTGCGCTTTCGCGTCTTTCTATAATTGCGGTCATGGTCAGAACTTCGTTTATAAAATCATCAGAGGCTCCCAAGCATAAGGCTTGTTATTTTACAGTATAATATGATCCATGTATCAATGTCAACCAATATCTGGGATGGAATTTCAATATCTATCCCAACGGGATAGATACTGAATCTATACTATATGGATGGATAGAATATAGAGGTATTTTAGATAGACTCTATCTTTCTTTTTTAGATATATTCCACACTCTATAGATCTATCTGTGGTTAGATACTCCATCAAATTATTTATTCCTGGTTCCAGAAATGGAAGATCAATTGGAATGAGAACAGATAGGATCGAATAAGTATTTTTTTTTTTTTCGCTATAACGAAGTGCAACGCAATTCTGGAACCAAATTATTAATAAATTGATATGAGTGGAATATCAATTATTTATCACCTTTCTGGAGAACCCGTAGTGCGATAGTTCGTTCCCTGTGAATAGAAACAAATATTAAAAAAACTTGATTAGATCCAGAACCAGAATAAGTGCACAGAGGTACCTATCAGATCAGAAATTTGATCCGGGTTGCCCGGGACTCGAACCCGGAGCTCGTCGGATGGAGTGGATGATCTGCTCCTTCAGTATCAGTAAGAGCGAGAAATCTCTCCCCAAACCGTGCTTGCAATTCTCATTGCACACGGCTTTCCCCATGTAATGTATCTATTTCCTAATCATTTTAGTTCTCGGATAGAAAAATAAAAATGATTCTGAATCGAGGCAATTACTCAAAGAGCATTTCATTGGTCAAATAAATTTTCTATTTTCAGATCCTGTATCTTTTGCCAGGAATTAGCTAGGGGATTTATCTCGGGAATATCTGAATGCCAAATTCGTTCTCTCTGCGAACGGGCCGCCGCTTTTGATGAAAAAGGCAGAGAATCAAATTCTCGTTCTTTTGAAAACGATTTTTTAAAGAGTTCTGGACCTAATTCCTTCCGAACTACACGTATCGTACTTTTATGTTTACAGGCTAAAGTTTTAGCACATGATAATGAAAGTATATACTTTATACGATATAAACCATCTCGATCAAAGGATCCACTGTAGTAATGAAAAAGATTTCTCCAAATTTGATCGAATCGATCGAGGATATCATCATCTGTTAGACTGGTCCAAGACAATTTACTAATTGGCCGCCCTGATATGTCACAGAATTTTTCTGTAGCCAATAATCCAATTATTGGTACAATCGGAACTATTGGATCCATTTCATTGGTAATAAGATCGGCGATGAATAACTCATCTAGCATTTTGGTTCTGACAAAAATAGGGTTCATCCGAACCCTCAAAAAATAACCTGGAGAAGAAGAACAATTCTTGGATAATTGATGAGAACAGACCCTATACGGTTCGGACCAAAGATGGAAATAAAATTGCCGAAAAATTAGAAGATAATATCTACATTTTTTAACTAGGAGATGAGCACCCTTTATAGCTATAATAGGTCTTTCGCCATATCTAACATAGTGAATTTTAGGATCCTTCAACGTCAACGACCAGATACTTTTCAGTGAATTTCGACGAGAAAAAATGATAATATGTTTTATCTTTCGATGAAAATGAGTTCGCTGAGGGAAAGATCCATGAGACAACGATCGTGAATGAGAGGATCGTTTAAGACGGGAAAATAAAATGGATTCGCATTCACAGACATAATAATTCAACAGGAACAGGAAGAATCTCGTATTTACTCTTGGGACGACAATAATTGATCTTTGTAAATTCTCTGGACTATTTCTATAGTCATAGAGAACAGATCGTAATGGGTGCAAGGAGGGAGCATCTCGGATCCAGCGACGAAAGGTTCGAACCAAAATTTCCGGATGAATAGAATAGGGTATTCGTGCATCTAATATAGAATTTGAATGCGGGAATTTATCCTCTAAGAAGGGAAATATTGAATGGATCGACCGGAAACTCTTACATTCATTCATCCCTTCCACAGAATATTTTGACCATATAGAGAACGGAACTTCCAGGACCAATGTAAGTGCTTCTAGTACCGATTCAGAATAGAAACTCTTCTTGCGATCAGCTAATGGATTTGGATCGCAATTCACGAATAAAACAATTGAATGATTTTGTTGACGTATTTGACCAATCAAACGTTTTACAGTTAGGAAACTTAATTGATCATTGGAACTTAAATGTTCCATCGGTCTGGAGGAACTTGATACATCCAAATAATGATCATGAGAAATTGCGTAAAGATCTTCCTGAAAAAAGAGTGGATATAAAAAGCATTGTTGCCAAAAGCTATCTTCCTTTCCGCATCTATGGAACTCATCCATTTTCAACCCTCAGCTATGGCCCTCGTTCATGAGAATAACCTCTTCATTTCTGATAAAATACATGGTGCGATCTAGTCGGAACAAGATAGGAAAAAAGAGATATATCCGGATATCAATATTCTATCTTCTATAGATTTACTACCCAAGGATCTCATTCGTCATGAGGAAGAACGAAAATCTTTTATCCTGGCAACCAATCGCTCTCCTGACTCATGGAATTAATAAACCTGGTCAGTACACTATTTATCTTACACATCTGTACTCGAGTATTTAGGACTCATTGTGAGTGTATAAATCCCTGATCTACTCAGGGAAAACCTCCCGATATTGGGTACTAAACTGCTCTTAACTTCTGATCAGTAAAGGGAATTCCTCGCTCGCTTAATTGGAACGAGGAACAGAAGCTCGTTTCTCTGGGTCTACTTATGATTCAAGTCATATAGCTTTCTCCATTGACTCATTCGACTTAACCGCGAATTGATTCAATCCTATTCACAATTATCACATTTGATCCGAAAGGATGAGCATATTATACATCCATCTAGGTATATAATAGACATTTCCCACCCATTTGATTCCTTAAATCAGATCCGGTCCTGATCGAATACAATCAGGTATCCGAGAAATAATATCAGGTATCATAAAGATCATATGTTGGAACGACATGCTTTTTTTTCCGTTCATTATACTTCGAGGATCAGTCGTAGTCTTCCGAACTTTACCGATGGTATCGACGAGTTTTTTACTTCATTCAAATGTGTAAAAGATCTTAGTCGCACTTAAAAGCCGAGTACTCTACCATTGAGTTAGCAACCCATATTGCGAATAGATATTGAGGATATATACGATCGAAGTGGAATGCGAGGTTACTCAATATGAACCGGTAAATCCTACCAATCTAATTGACGAACGGGAGGGATCAAAAACCTACGTGAATGACCAAATAATTCACTCGTCAGTTCATATCGGAATATGTAGAGTTTCGATCCACCATTCCAGAATAAAGTAATCTAGGTTATGAATAAATGATCCATCGACAGAATTATCATGATTGGATAGAATCACTGATAAACGATGAACCTAAGATATCTATTTCTATTGTGAATGGACGAATTATATCGACACAATACACTATTGTCAATCCAGAATAAGAGATAAATTAATTGTTGGATTAGCGCTATATTGGGACGAGATGTTAGACGCATCGATAGAAAATCCTAGGCTTATTTGTAACAATAGAACGATTCAAATATTCGTTTTGTATGGAATCACGTGGAAACGAGATTTACTTGGAGAGTATATAATAAAATAAGAATAATGTTGAGCCAAGGGCATTTGATCCGAATATGAAATGATGTCATAATCCATATCCACGAAATTATGTAAACTACCGCATCGTTTCAGACAATGTTTTGAAGATTCCTCCCTGATCTCGAATCATGATCGAGATCACTGATCTCGAATCATGATTCGAGACGTGATTATGAATAGTCATTAACTCAAATGATATGATAGGAATAGGTATCGAATCGGATCCACTCTTTTTGTATAGAATACACTCAATGTAATCAATTAATTTATATTTATTAGGTACTTAACTTAATGCTTCTTTAGCTGCGTGCATTACCTCGACAGTAACGTTCAAAATGCCCTTTCGTCGTGCAAATTTTTCTGTATTTCTTTTTACTTCGTCCCTTACAAAACGGGGAATTTTACCCAATTCTTGCCGACTTTCAGGATCCCAAATTGGACTAATATCCGTGGATAAGGATTTAGTCATTATTTCCTTCGTATCATGACCACAAAAAATATCTAGAAGATGATCCTCCATACCCAGAGCGAATGAGTTATAAACTAGATCAGCTATTTGATTAGTACCTTCGTAACCCAGGAAGGGTCGATATCCCAAGGAAAAATTTTGGATATGAGCTGGGGCGGAAATAACTCCACAGGGAATTTCAAGACGTTTACCAATATGACGTTCCATTTGAGTACCAAATATTGCAGAGGGTTCCACGCGAGAGATAATATCTCCTACTTCAGCATGATCATCTGTGATGATTATCTCATCACAAAAATCTTTAATTTGCTCTTTGAACCATTCTGCATCATGTTTACAATAAGTACCTGTACAACTCACACGAATTCCCATCTCTCTAGCAAGTATCTTAGTGATTGAAGCAGCATGAGTTGCATCACCAAAAACGACTGTTTCTTTCCCCGTAAAATTCTGACAATCGATAGATCTTGAGAACCAAGCAGCTTGGGAAACGAATCGAGTTTGTCCATCGATATAGGATTCGTAATCAACCCTTTTGCTCGATAAAATAGGAGCCGCCAAGGTCTCAAGAGATTTATTTATCTGTCGGATGCACTCGGCCATATCTACAGCTCCCATAGGAGTTGTAGATACATAAGGCATTCCAAATTCCTTATTCAAATACATCGCTGTCATTAAGCCCACTTCACGATAAGGAATTAAATTGAACCGAGCTTTCGGTAAATTTTTCGGATCCTCTACAGATCCTCCTTCAGGAATTATTTGATTAATTCTGATGTCCAGATCTTTTAATAAACGTCTCAACTCACGACAATCATGTCGATTATGAAAACCCAGAGTAAGAATCCCAATTATATTTACAGAAGGTGCATCTGTTACGAATTGATCCAATGTATGGGATTTCTCCAAATAATATCGAACTACCTGTTCCAAAGTTCTATCCGCTGCCTGAATTTCATTCACTTGATAATGATCCACATCCGCAAAAATGACGTTGCAATCGGAGATTATGGATGCTCTATCCACAAAGTTTTTTAAATCCTCTTGCAAGATACTAGAGGTACATGTAGGTGTTAATATTATCAGATCGGGACCTTCCTCCTTATCTTTTCGAATAATATGATCCACAACTCTTTTTCGAGATCCACGTGCTAGTACGTGACGATCTACTATACTAGCAGTTGCAGGAGTAAAATTTCTTTCCCGTTCTAACATAGAACGCATTACATTAAAATAATCATCTCCTAGAGGAGCATGCATAATGGCATGGACATTTTTGAATGAACTAGCTACTCGTAGAGTTCCAATATGAGCAGGACCAGCATACATCCAATGGGCTAATTTCATAAATTGAACCTTATCTCAAATTGATCCGTATTCCCATCTTGCACCACAAATATATCCCTTTATCTCTTCCCTATTGTACATTCCCTTCTGATAAGTATGGTTAAATTATGATAAAAAGGAAAACAAAGTTGGATCTTTTACGAAAGAAAAAAGGGAAGAGCGAAGGAAGGGAAAACAGGAACCAATGAAATAAGTCTGGGACGGAAGGATTCGAACCTCCGAATAACAGGATCAAAACCTGCTGCCTTACCGCTTGGCCACGCCCCATTCCCATCCTATTTCCCTATTCATATGCTAATATGAATACTTATATCAAATTTTTTGTCAACCCATTAGTATCCAAGATTCATTAGATCAGATCTCAATTGGGGAAAAAATTTTGTGGATATTTCAACGAAATAGGTTATTGATGGAATTGGACATAATAGGAGAAACAGAAAAAGGGACAAGAATATCCATTCATTGATCATTTTCTATTAGATTGGGTAAAATGTTGTATGTATGAAAGAATCATCCCTTCCAACCCCAAGTCCGGTCAAACTTGCCGAAGAGCTTCGATCGATTCGATCAATCAAAGACTTTTCTGGCTTTACCCCCCCCCTAAATTTTATTGGAGAATAAAAATGCCAGTTATGTTCAATATTTTTCTAGATGATGCCTTTATTCATTCAAATAATCCCTTTTTTGGAAAATTACCTGAGGCTTATGCGATTTCTGATCCAATTGTCGATGTAATGCCAATTATTCCTGTTCTCTCTTTTCTCTTAGCCTTTGTTTGGCAAGCTGCTGTAAGTTTTCGATAAAAATTATCCCCTTTTTTCTTTTTCAAGTTTTTGGGTCGCTGTCATTGATCCAATTTTTGTATAACTCTTTCCATTTTTTTGTGACAGAAGTTCTATCCTTGCTCCACCCGACGATACCAGATTCAGATACCTTATCTGCTCCCGGATAAAAACTTTTCCACTCACCTTCATCAATTCCTTCCGATCCCACCGCTCACTTCGGATCGGGCTATTGGGTCACGTATTGATACGATCACCAATGACTTATTTTCATAAATATTTAATAAATATCTAGTTGATCCAAAAAATAAGAGGGAAAAAAGACCATTTTGAAAACAAAGATAAAAATTATATCCTTCTTTCAAATTGATTTTCACACGTGATTCGGAGAAATAATTTCGTGATTTGTAACAATAATACTATTGTTTGGTATTCAAGTATCCATATATGGTACAAAGATTGATGATCTATTCTGTTGTACTTATAATCAGGATTCCGGAGATTACGTAATGCTTACTCTTAAGCTGTTCGTTTACGCAGTAGTGGTATTTTTCATTTCTCTTTTTATCTTTGGATTTCTATCGAACGATCCAGGACGTAATCCCGGACGTAAAGAATAGTGAAAAAAAAAGTCTCTAGGTTAATGGGCCTTTTCCGTTCCGTAGAAAGATTCGGGGTTATTCGTTTTCAGGATCAATAGTGGACGAACGGAGAGAGAGGGATTCGAACCCTCGGTACGGATGATCCGTACTACGGATTAGCAATCCGCCGCTTTGGTCCGCTCAGCCATCTCTCCAAGATGGAAGAGTTCATGTGTAACAAAATGAATGGTGGAGTAAAGGTGTATACCATAGTATGTACAGATTGTATCGGCAATATAATGAATATTGCCATTATTCAGTTGGATAAAGAACAATCCAGTCAATCGTATTGTTCATTTCGTTAAAAATAGTTCTGTATGACTGATTTTTTCTGCTTTTCTTGGCCGATGGCCAAGAAAAGCAGAAAAAATCAGTCATACAGTGCTTGACCTAATTTGAGAGCTAGAATACCTGCTGTAAAAGCAAGAAAAAAAGCTATCAAAAATTGAACCTCTATTACCATATCTTCATTCCCTCCCCAATCAGTTTGATTAAATGCGTTACATGGATTAGTCCATTTATTTCTCTCCAGTATCAAATTTTATTATCTAGATATTGAAGGGTTCTCTATCTTTTTATGTATTATTGTAAAGATATCAGTTGCTCAAGGCCATAGGTTCCTGATCGAAACTACACCAATGGGTAGGAGTCCGAAGAAGACAAAATAGAAGAAAAGTGATTGATCCCGACAACATTTTATTCATACATTCAGTCGATGGAGGGTGAAAGAAAACCAAATGGATCTAGAAGTTATTGCGCAGCTCACTGTTCTGACTCTGATGGTTGTATCGGGCCCTTTAGTTATTGTTTTATCAGCAATTCGCAAAGGTAATCTATAATTACAATGAGCCATCTCCGGAGATGGCTCATTGTAATGATGAAAACGAGGTAATGATTGATATAAACTTTCAATAGAGGTTGATTGATAACTCCTCATCTTCCTATTGGTTGGACAAAAGATCGATCCATATGTTACAATCAGATCGTGGCGGGTATAGTTTAGTGGTAAAAGTGTGATTCGTTACATTATCAACTCGAATAGTTGAAGGATCTTTTACATGGATCTTTGATCCATCTAAAGCTCTATTTCCAGATAGGTTCAAAACCTTCCCTATGAATACCCAGGAATAGCATACCTTCTCGTAATCTGGGTCTGAAATGATGAAAGATAAACACATTTTTGGTTCCAAGATAGCGACACAGAATGTTTGAAAGGTTAGATAAATGACAGATCTATGGGGAAGATATTTTTTTCATCGTGACTAAACCTTCAACTTATGGATGGAAGGACCCAGGTTGAAGCCGAATAGCTATAGAACTATGACTTTGGTTTACTTGGGTTATCGGCATTTCGTTCGAGCTCGGTGGAATTTGTTCTCCTAGGGATCAGAATCAGTAGAAATAGGGAACGAAGTAACTAGAAAGATTTGTGATTATTTTAAACTTTTAAAATTTATCTTTCTATCAGGATCATCTAGAAAGTGAGTAAGTATTCTACGATTTTGGGCCCTTCACTAAAAAAAGAGAATAAACTGACGTAGATGCCATGGGTACGATAATAAATTAGGGTTTTATTAGAAAAAAAAAGAGGAGAAAGAAAGGAATTTTCAATTCCTTTCAAAAAGATTTGATATAAATACTCCGCTTCTTCCCTCATACCGCTCTCTATCTCCCATGAAGGAGCCGAATGACATGAAATTATCATGTTCGGTTCTGAATTAGAGACATCGAATAATCAATGTCGACTATAACCCCTAGCCTTCCAAGCTAACGATGCGGGTTCGATTCCCGCTACCCGCTAACAGATATCTACCTATTCTATATCTATCTAGATAGATATAGAATAGGTAGATATAAAGTGATTAAGTATATAACATAATTTCACGATTCACTCGAAATCAATTAATGTGAAATAGATTCCATTCTTTTCCTATCCTATAACCTCAGTGTGAATAAAAA